>Ga0307514_10000136_pt1 | contig 208875 bp, 183 predicted proteins | sample 16_EM_MG_FD_203088 | JGI IMG/M metagenome (GOLD analysis project Ga0307514, IMG submission 203088) | Populus trichocarpa ectomycorrhiza microbial communities from riparian zone in the Pacific Northwest, United States - 16_EM | ecosystem: Host-associated > Plants > Roots > Unclassified... | reverse complement strand
AAACCAATCATGCATGAACACGATAACCTAAAGGGAACTCGTGGCGGAGACCGGGACAGAATCCCGAGGACGCTATCAAGCAAAACCATTGTCATAGTCATGGAAGTAGCGGCCAAACTTGAGCCAGTGAAAAGACTATAAAAGACTCGCATTGTCTCCCCGACAATGAGAAGAACCAAGCTCTAGCAGCAATCCACAGTCAGACAATTACCAGCGAAGAACACCTTAAAATATTATTAAGATTTCTACATAAGAACTTCACCATTTCGTCACTACTATCAATAAGTGATATCCTCATATATGTTTACCTTGAGACAATCGAAGAGACGCACGGCACACGACCATCTTGTCCAACAACTCGGCGAGTTGTTTCTCTACTACGAGGAAACCAGGAATACTTCTGGTCAATACTGGACCTTGAACTCGGCCAAGATTCTTGGCATCATATACGACGTTTGTTGATTCGTCAACGAGGGGCTGTTACCTTTCGAGGAACATTTCGATACGAGCCGTATTCACGATCAGGAAGAAAACGGGGATTGTTTTTAGAGGGCGCTCTTGTATAAGGACAAGAGGTTGAGTCTTAGGATAAGACGAGGAAAGAAAAAGAAGTTCAGTTAGGCGGCTGTATTTAAGTTAATCAAGTATTTTATTGAAACGTAGCTTAATACCCCCGTAACAGTCGCCCCTGCATTTTCAGCAGTAGTCATATCTGTCAGCTATTGCATAATCACTTTCTCTGCATCTGGAACTTGCTTTCTTGCCACAACAGTCTCACTCCCCATACAATCCTTGATCCATTACTCTTTCTCTTCATTGCTTCAAAAGTTTGTTTCCTGTCTTTTCTCCACGGAAAGCTTCTTTTTTGATTGTAAGCTGCCCAATGCTCCCAACGCTCGGACCATTTCTGGCTCCAAGCAGCTCTTGCTTTCATTTGCTTGATGACGTCGACATGTGGACTTCTTTGTCGATTTGCCGTATTTACCCACCGAAAGTGAAACACAGTTCTTATTCGGAGCTTGGACCATTGTATCGTGTGTTGACCTTGTTGTTGGGTGAGATGTTGAATGTTGCAAGGTATGGACCACACGTTGTCCAGCTGAGTCTTTTATGCCAAGGTGCATACGTTTGATCAACTCGAACGTAGCAAAATCTACTTTTTGACCGAGATTTCAGTTGGAATAGTAACTTCAATCGTACGATATGACTGGATAGTTAGCGTGTGTTTCATATAACATCCCGGCTAGGTGTTGAGACAAACATCACCAGACGACATTTCTGTGGAAGAATTTCCTGTTTATTTCCATCAAACATGAGATATCAGCTGTCGTTCACTTCAATGTATCCCTGCAAACTAACAATCAAACATCATCAGACCGACTTACTGCATATCGCGGAACCATTGGAATCACCTGCAACTTGCAGTGATATACATCAGGATATATCTTCAGTAGAAGGTGCAAGTTGACAGTTATTCATTCCCTTGTGACTTGTAGCTTACTATATATTCCTCAGGACTTTCCACTTTTTGTTATCATCTTCCTCACTTTTTCCACAACAGCAAGTCATAGCTCCATAAACACCTCAGCCTGGTGTGATTCAATCCCAATCGAGCCGAACGACGGGCACGTCATCCAATGCGGCCCTGGCTGGGACACAGCCGCAATGCGGATACCAGGTAGTCCACCACGACACTGCAATTGCAGACACACAAAATGTGGCCCATGACACCCATTTAAAAAATGTACATAAAACTGAATGCCGCAATAATAGGCAGCAGCATGCAATCGGATGTGAGTAGCTCCATATCGATATAGAAGGTGGTCAACTAACAATATATTGTACAGCTGGAGTACGTAGAGATCTTCGTGACCAATTTTTCGCTGCCCACAATGGCAACCATCCATGGTCGACGCAGGCATTTGTTGGCACAGTTCGCAAGGTCGAACATCATGATGTCGTCAGCTCTGTGATTTTCATGGACAAATTTGTTGTTAAAGGTCCCCAGGAGTGGACAAAACAGGTATTAAAGACTCTAGGGGAGGCTTCGGAGTCGTATATGGCTGAGGTAATAGCCGAATCTTGCTTTTGAAAGCAGCAACAAATTTCTTGTAGGTTTTCAACATGTCTGCTACTATGGTGAGGCAAGGAGTTCGGGTACAGCTGGAACAGTCCAACATGCGCCTTGCCTTGAATATGGCCAAAATGGCCTAAGGAGGGTTTTCACGCGCTGCAATAGAGGAAGTGCAGCAACTAATTATGAAACCTTGCGCCGAAGTCCAAGAAGAGAAGAAGTGAAAAGCTGATGTTCCTGGGCATAACATGGTGAAGGCTGCGATAGAAAGACACCAGGCACTGGTTTATAAAACTCATATGGCAGGCTGCCTTACATGCCAAAATGGCACAGCAAAGAATCCGCAGACACGCGGGAGGCGGAACAGAACTGGCACACCTCCACCAGAACCGGCAGCACCTCTACCTGAAAGGCCACCTTCGCCCGGAACGCCCCTTGCACCACGAGGCGACACTGATGGAAATGAATGTTATGAAATTGAACGTATGGCATCCAGGCATGGGTATGTACATTCTCCACTTCCAAATACTCAATGATTCAATCATAATCCATATGGCAATGATAGCAATCGTGATAAAGATGGTATTCCAGATTTGCTGAGTACACTATCTGCTGCGTAGAAATACCGCTGACATTGATTTTGATGATGATAGCAGCTGGTTGAGTGAATCTGAGGGTGAAGACGAGCATTGATTGAAAGGAATGGAATTTATGAGTATTATCATTATCTACAATTAGCGGATACTTTAAAGTATATGTTAAAGGATACATTTATATACACAATTAAAGAACAATGTAGTGATAAAGGAAAACATACATGAAGAGGATACAAGGACTGCCAAAAGACAGTTATTGATGTTCCATGCGAAAGTGAATGGTTGCATAATGCAGATACGCCTGTGGCAAAATGAGTGGCAATGGAGTGTCAATGATTTTTTGTCTTGTAAGTCAGGTTATTAAAATGTGAATTAGTCATTGTTATCTATAATCATTGTATTGGCCTCCCTTTCAGGCAACAGAGAATGCTACACTCTATCTTGACAATGAGCATCAACAGAGCGACAATGATTTTTGGTCTTGAATCTTGGATAATCTTGGTTGTAAATTATCGCAGACATCTATAAACAAAATTTGGGCAGCCTTTATAGGCTAATAATGAAGAGGTGGTCCCACGACAGCCTCCGGGACAATCACAATATAATTCGTTTTCATTACTGTAACCCAGTAATCCTGAACGTTTTAGCCTATAAAACCGATTAAAACTCCATATATCGACATCAGCGGACAGCTCACGCTTTGATTAACCATCATGCAATGCCAAGAATTGTTGGTACTCGATTGACGCTCATTGTCAAGATCGGGCAGGGAGCGTGTCGATTTCTCTTTGGCCTTTAAATGCGGCCAATACATCGCTTATGCATAATAAAGAATAAGTCACTTTTCAATTACCTGACTTACAAGACTAAATATCGTTGACGATCCATTGACACTCATTTTCAGAATGTGGCAGGGAGCATGTCACTTTCTCTTTTGCTTTGAAATACGGCCAATACCTCATTTGTGGTTGTTTGCATCCAATCGCCACCTAGATTAGTCTTGATGCAAGACCAAAAAGCATTGATGTGCCGTTGACTATCATGTTTGGGATGGGGCAGGGAGCCTGTCTCTCTTGTTTTTGGTTATAAAGGCGGCCAATTCATCCGAAAAGGACAATGGCGTGCGAAAGTTGATATTTTGTAATTTGCAGTAGGGTATTTCAATGTGACCATAAATAGGACAACCCAAAACACAGAACTGGGCATTGGAACCGACGGATATAGCCAAACCTGGCACAACCTGCGGGTTGACGGGTACGGGTCCAGGTTTGGCCCACCAAGACGCTGTGGGTTGGATAGTTGGACAGATCGGTCACCGAATCAAACCGTTTTTCCAGTCCAAACCCGGAACGCTAGCGGGTTACGTAGACCCGTTGCTAACACTAGCTGTAGTTGTTAGGGTCTCATAACATCCAGCCATTTGGTCTATTATATATGTGTGTGTTTGAGATTGGTGTTTCACAATACAAAGAAGATTTGGTTTATCTGAATATGGCATATAATATCTCTCTAAGCCCCTCAGTAGATTGACATATACTCAATCTCAGTGAGGACGGTACTTGAGCACAATTGGCGGAGCTCTTGGACATGCCAATGGAGATCACTTTGACATGCAATGGGAGGCTATGGTCATGGAAATTATGAGACTGTGGTAAAGCAAGATTGGAGATGCACTTGGAGGCAGATATTCTGTGACCTAGGAGAGTCACTTGGTAGCTGTGATTGAGAAAGTTCAAAAATGTCCTTAGACCCCAACATCAAGTGAACTGAGGGAGATACATGAATGGTATAATTTAGCAAGTTTATAGCGGTACTTGAAGCTTGTGATTGAGTTAGTGTGGAGATGAACTGCAAGGCTGTGATTGAGTGAGTTTGAATACACACTTGGCAGCTGAGATTGAGTGACCAGAGATATACACTGGGAGGCTATACTTGAATGCATTTGGTGATCTTCTTGTAGGCTGTTGTAGAGTAAGTATGAAGATGCACTTGGAGGATAAGATGGAGTCAAATGTGAGATGCACTTGTAGGCCATAACTGAACAAAGTGTGGATAATTACAGGGAGACTGTGATCAAGTAAGAGTGATGGGAAACTTAGAGGTCTTGATTAATCAAGTTCAGAGATAAACTTGGATGCTGCAATTGGAAGTGGCTGGAGATACAGTGTAAAAGCAGCGATTGAGGAGAATTGGCGGTATACAAGCAAGTAGTATATCTGGAGGTGTCTGATCGGGAGGGAGACACAATGGGAGCTGAAACTCTATATATTGGTCAACTTGTAATCATTGGGATGTAGAAAGTAGAATACCATTGTTTGAGCCGAGAGATGAATGATGAGATGCTGGTTAGAAGTGGGAAACAGTCTATCCTGGGTTGATTATGTACTTGGCATATACTGCGGTAGGTAATGACTCATAATAATGGAATAGGGTGATAGAGTGGAATGACATAACTTTGTATTCCCCTGTGAAGAGAGAATTGTCAATGAGAAAGAGAGAGATGGGAAGAGAATGAGGAACTTACTATGATAAATGGAAAATTATGAGAATTTCATGTGCCAGTGAATTTATGATCCCTGATATGTCAAGCCAAACTTGCATTCCAATAGGTAAGCATACAGATATGCGGTATTCAAAACAGCATAAGGAGGATTATACTCCATATTGGTGCATATTGTCCAACAAAGTTCCCACGTCGGGGGTCAAATATAAGGCTGACGTAGTCTGCTTGCAGGAATCACCGAGAGAAAGGGGAGGGGTAGGAATCAACCACTCTGCATACGAAATAACAATAAGAAAAAGTGCAGGAACGGCGATACAAAAGGGGAGTGGGCTGGTGGTTGATGACCGGACTTATTTAAGTAGGGGAGCTAATGACAATGTCAGTGTCACTGACGTCAGGAGGACAGGGGAGAAGATAATGAGGATTGTCAATATTTACGATCAAGGGGATACACAGTTAGGAGAGAAATAGGCACGAAAGCTGAACTGGCAGAGAGTCATTCGGCAGGGCCGAACTGTCCTTGCAGGAGAATTCAACACACATAGCAGTCAGTGGGACCCAAGGTGCTGCCTTCTGGGAAGAAGTGATTGATGGGAATGGACTGGAAGTTGGCGATAATGGCCAGCCCATACACTACTGAACAAGAGAGGACCACAAAGGCGAGTCGGTCATTAACTTGACATTTGCGAATTGTCCGAGAATGCAATTGTTCATACTGGCTGATGACCACGCCACCAGATCTTGCCACAAGGTGAAAGAGTGGGAGGTAGAAGCAGACAGCCAGGAGGAGGCGCATCACGTGACGGTAGCAGGATGGAACATAGCTACGATGCTGGAGGAGGATGCACACGCAGCGGACAATCCATGGGCATATCTAGCAGAGGAGAGAGCTCACCTGTAAGCAGAATGCACAGAAGACAAGGAGGAACAAGAGGCAGCATGGTATGAGGAAGCAATGAGCAGCGTTCTCAACAGCATGGCAAAGAAGATCAGGATCAGTGCCAAATCGACGAGGTGGTGGAACGCCGACAGCAGAGAGAGAAGAAACGCTGTCTGAAGAGAAAAATGAAGCCGACGGTAGTTGGAAGAGGTTGCCCGGGCGAACGCAAAGCTCCAGAAGTTAATTCAGCAGTCCAAGAGCCAAATGTTGAGCGATTACATGCAGAACCTCTGGGGAGCCGAGGAGTGGTGAGCAGCACATTACGCCAACCCTTGTATGGGCATGACAATGGTGACCTTAATGGAAAGAGAAGGCAAGCAAGCAAACACAGCCACGGAGAAAGAGGAGATGCTAAGGCGCGAATCTTTCCCCCCAAACGACAACAACCAGTACTATAATCTACCCCCAACTGGAAGCGCACACACAGATTGCACCGAGCAAGGAGTTAAGGAAGCCCTATATTCTCGGTCAGTCAAAAAAGCCCCGGGCCCAGACAAGCTGTCTTTTGGCCCCACACCGCTACTCTGGAAGTGGGATTAAATCAGAATTGTGGGGATGACGAAAGCGGCTATTCGCATGGGACGACACCCAGCGGTATGGAAGCGGCCTAGTGGGGTGGTGATTTGCAAGCCTGGCAAAGACGACAATACAAAGCTGAAGGCGTATCCCTCCATATCCCCGCTGCGCTGCATGGGAAATGTGGTTAAAAAGGTAGTCGCAGAGCTATTGTCAGCAGAGGCCGAAAGAATACGGCTACTGAAGGACGGATAATTTGGGAGCAGGAAAGGGCGGTCAGCCATCGACACAGCCACCATCATGGTTGACAGAGCTCATGCATCCTGGACACAAGGCCACATGACAGGCGTGCTTCTCATGGACATTAAGGCAGCCTTTCTAACCGTGGTATAAGGAAGGCTAGTCAACTTAATGAAGGTCAGACAAATGGATGAAGACCTTATACGATGGACTGAGAGCTTTCTCTCAGAAAGAACTGTGCAGATGATAATCGAGAGTAATGCCATCCAGAGACACCCAGTGGAAGCAGGGGTCCCTCAGGGATCACCTGTGTCACCAATTCTCATTGCGATCTACACCCCAGGAGTGATCAAGTGGGTCGAAGAGTACGTCTCAGCTGAACGGCTGTATTTTGTTGACGATCTCGGCTGAGTGGCGACTGAAAGCAATGTCAATCGTGTCGTCGCGACATGCGAGGGATGTGCAGCGATAAGCATGAAGTGTGCCAGTAGACGAAGGGCACAGTTGGATACAGCAAAACCGGAAGCGGCACTGTCTACGTGCAGACATGCCACAAAAAACACCTCGGGCCAAAACTGACAGTGATGATACAGGTTGGGAACGGGTTCATATGGTTCAACAAACAGGCAACGCGCTGGCTGGGCGTCTGGATGGTCGCACACCTGACGTTTAAGGAGCACCAGAATCGATGCCTGAAGAAAGCTAGGGCAGCAGAAGCGAGACTCAGAAGCCTTTCAAACACCTACGTAGTAGTACAAGAGAGCGTAAGAGCCGTCACAGTAGCCTGCATCCAAGCGGTCACATGATACGGGAGTGAGCCCTGGCGGGATCCCAACGAAGTAGGCAGGCGACACTACCTCCAACTTCTCCTCAAAAGACAAGCCAGGTCTGTCTTGGGCATGCTTCCCACAACCTCAAGGGTAGCATTACTGAGGAAGTCAGGACTCACCCCCGCACCTGTGATCTTAGTCTCCAGACAACAACGATTTGCAGTGAGGCTAGCAAACGCATGCAGCAGGAAACTGAATGAGCTGAACCAAGACCCTTCATCCAGCACACCGATATGCCGAGTAGTCAGGACAGACCACAAGCACGGTTGGACACCCAAAGGCATGAGCTGGCCAGCCCCGGGCAAAGAACCAGTGGTAAAAACCATTATACTGGTGGACAAAAGCATAGCGAAGGGTGCCGCGCGAAGCTGGGCAAGAGAGAAGAAAGTGAAAGTTGGGCCGAGAGTCTGGATGTGGTGGATAGATGGGTCACGCTCTGACGACAGCCGAGTGGGAGCAGCAGCAGTGTGTAAGTACAGTCATCACTGGAGGACCCACCGCAGTTATCTGGGGACTGGACATATGGAGGTCTTCCATGCCAAGCTGTTGGCGATTGGGCTCGCGCTCGGGGAGATAGTCAACAGATGATTAAGATGGCAAGAGCACCAAGTGAAAGTCGTTGCGGTCTTTAGTGACTCATCAGCAGCAATTCGACGAATGGAACATTTAGAGCCGGGCCTGCGACAGTGATTAGCGAGCCGGATTAATCAGAGAGCGCAGGCTCTCCCCACCCACGGCATCACAACCTGGACTGACTGCGTCCCGGGAGACTCCGGCATCTCCAGAAACCAAGAAGCAGGCCGCCAGGCCAACCTGACCCAAGACGCCAATGAAGACACAGCTATAGAGCGGCCATACCCCTCGGCCTCGAATGGAGCTAGACGAATCTCCGAGGGCAGGTTAGTAGCCAAGGCAAAGTGGGAGGCCGACAAGTGCAGTAAGCACTTCAGCTACAGACTCAAGGGTAAGACAGGGACCAAGAGACCTGTTCTGATGTCAAGCGTGAAGTCGCTGGCTACCTGGTTCAACAGACTGAAGTGAGGGCATGCACCCACTGGAGTCCACCTGAAACGGTTCGACCACCAAGAGGACAACAAATTCTGGTAGTCCGGCGGCGGAGGGAGGATGGTGGCCCAGACCCAGGAACACCTCTTCTGCTAATGCAGCGGGTAGAGGGACCAGTAAAAGACACTGTGGAACGTGGTGGGAATAGCGATGGGCTGGAATGGGGGCAGATGCAGACATGTGCAGATCTCTGAGCTGTTTTCCATGGAAGAGTGCAACCAAGCAGTGATGGACTTCCTGGTGGCTACTGAAGGCCGGAAGTTACCGCCCAAATGACTAACGGGATGAAGGAGGCATAGATGCTGACTCAGGTGTGGGTGGCAGCGGCTATGGGGGTGTATATGTGTTTCTTTTTGTTCCTTTCCTTTTCTCTCGTTGTGTTCAGTTCATTTTTGGTTTTGTTCTATCTTCCAACTTTCATATATATATCAGCGGGGAAGAAGGGTAGCGGGGGAGGGCTCCGCACATCTAGCCGGCCCGCCCGGAGGCGAAGGGGGTATTTGGACCTGTCATACACTAAATAGGGCGCATACAGTATGAATAAACAACAACAACAACAACAACAACAACAACAACAACAACAACAACAACAACAACAACAACAACAACAACAACAACAACAACAAAGTTCCCACTGGTGGGAGCAACAGGTCAGGATAACCTGCCAGGGGTTCGGATAACCTACCAGTGGTCTGGGTTTGGACCACAAACATGGTTTAGTTTGTTCCAAAACCTGTCCAAATACCTCCACTGCAGCCTTTTTGCAGGACAAACCCAGACCTGTACCTATCAACCCACAGGTTGGGCTGGGGTTGGTTCACACCATTCGTTCCAGTTCCAGGTCTGGGTTCTGAGTTTTTTGCTTGCTGGAAACATTCAGATATCTTACTGTCAATCGCAATATATTGACATTGGTATGTCATTATCTTTCTATACTATATTGGCTCCCTTTGTAATCAAACCAAAAAGAGTCACACTCCCTACTGAAGCCTGAAATTTAGCATTAACAGTGGATCAACAATTCTGGGTCTTGCATCTTGGGTAATCTCGGTGGCAGTTGGTTGCAGACATTCATACATGAGGTGTTGGCCATTTATTTAGGCAAAGTAGAAAGTGACACACTCGCTGCCTCATTGTGAAAGTGAACATCAAAGGAGCGTCAATGATATTTCGCCGTCAATCATAGTTAATTAATGAGTGATGCGGCCAACATTGTCAATATACCTAGTTTTGACTGATAAAGTACGCTAAAATGCTCAAGAACACTTAGTTGCGGCTGTATAAATCAAATAAGTTCTTACTGTCCAGGAGGATGTTGCAGGAACATCTCTTGCACATCGACCTATAAAAGCTGCCAATGACTCATTTATTCAAGTCAACAATCATCTAGATTGCCAATGATGCAAGACCAAAAATCGTTGAAACTCTGTTGACCCTCATTTTCCAGTTGGGGCAGTCAGCTTGTCATTTTCTTTTTTGCCTATAAAGGTGGCCAATACTTTGATTATGTACAACCACTACCAAATCAGTTTTTAATTACCTAACTTACCAGACCTAAAATTGTTCAGGCTCTATTGACACTTATTTTTAGTTGATAGTGGTAATGTTATTGCTACTGTTTTTGCCCATAGAGGCAGCAAATAATTTCAACATGCTTTACGGTGACCAAATCTCATAGTAATTACCTGAGTTACAAGACCAACAATTGTTGATGCTCTGTTGATGCTTATATTGCCACTGGCATATTCACAATATGTAATTATTTCATTTCGCATAGTATATCATTAATAGTATTTTGGCAGCCTTTTTATTGTCTTCATGTACTTTTGCCTTTATGACAAAATTGTTGTTTTATAATTCATATAAATATATCTTATAAATTACACTTTGAAGTGTATGCTAATTGTAAATAATAATACACTCAAAAATCCTGTTCCTGTCGATCCATGATTGTTTCCAATTACACATTCGTTTAATAGGCTGCTCTCTTCTGCACAATGGAGGTTAGCTCCAATACAACACTGCAGATAGTGTACTAACCAGCGGATGTTCCTTCATCAGTCAGCAAATATGCAATCAAATATTTCTTGTACTTGCTACCCTTGGCCTATGCATCAAGTTTAAAAATTTAGTGTTGGGCAGAGAAGCAGGTAAATACACATATCCGGCTGGCACACTGTCGATTTGCATACCTTGAGCTTGCCTAATTATCATTGGGTGGTGTAGGTGTTATGCGGGGCAGAATTGACATCCGTTTCGGTATCGGCTCTCTCCGTTTGACTGGAAGAGGTGCACCCATTCCTTTGCGCCCCTGGCATACCTGCTGATTCCTTGCCATGCCATTTTGACATGGAAGGCAGCGATCCATATGACTTTCACGAACCATTGCCAGGTGTCTTTCTATTTCAGCCAGCACCATTCTATGCCCAGGAAACTCAGCTCCCTGCGCCCTCTCTTCTTGGGCTTTGGCAGGAGGTTTGTTAATCAAGTATTGTCTTTCCTCTATTGTGGCACACGAACACCCTTCTTTGGCCATCTTGGCCATATTCATGGCAAGGTGCATGTCTGACTATTCTAGCTGTACCCGACCTCCTTGCCTTGCCATAGTAGCAGATATGTCGAAAACCTACAAGGAATTAGTTGCTGCATTCAAACTGGAGATTCGGCAATTACCTCTACCTTATATGCTTCTGCAGCCTCCTCCACAGAGGTTAAAGTCAGATTTGGCTATTCCAGCAGATGTTTCTCACTAAATTCATACACTAAATACCCCGAGCTGATAATCTCAGAATGCTAGGTTTGGCGGACTGTGCAAATACATGTCTGGGTTGACCATGCAGTGTTCACATTATCAGTAGATATATATTGGTTAGTTCTCTCCCTCCATGTTCCCACTGTACATTATACAGTGAGTTGACAGCTGTCTACCTCGATATAGACATACTCCCATCCTGTCCTATGCTGTTTCTCATTCCTGCTGCTTCTGGTTTTATGGACCATTTTGAAATGTGCATCCTGCGTCATATTTTAAGTGGCTTCATTGGCTGTGTCTCAGTATACTAACTCGTGTCGGTGTTGTTCCTCTGTTGCAGCCATTATTGCATTGGATGAATTTTCTGTACGTGGGCTCGATTTGGATCCCCTCTCAACATGAGGAGGTGTTTGTATAGCCATGATTTGCTCAGCTGGAAAAGGAGTAGAAGATGATAACGAAAAGAAGTGGAAAGTCTGAAGGAATTAATCGCTAGCTTCAAGTCAAAAAGAAACTAGTAAATGGCAACTTGCACAATGTTCTGAAGATGAATCTTGCTGCGCATTGCTGCAGGTTGGTGGAGTTTTCTACCATCCTGCGATTTCCAGTAAGTTGGTCCCATGTTGTGTGATCGTTCACCAGGATAAATATACTTGAATCATGGCCGAAATCTCATGTTTGGAAGATATAAACAGGAACTTTTTCAATACAAAGGATGACTGGTGATGTTCGTCTCAAGACATTCTTCGAATTATACAGGAAACAGTCCCTGACCATCCAGTCATACTGTACACTTAAAATAAGTATTTCTGATGTAGTGACGGGCAAAATGAAGGTTATGATTTGTTGAATGTAATCAAAGTTACCAACCTTGATATATTTAACACAGGTTATCTCTGTATCGTCCATTTCTTGCAACATTCAAAATCTGACCCAATGACAAAGTCAACACAAAGTACCATGATTGAAGATGTTAAAAAGAACATTTCGTCACTACTGGGGGGCAAATAGGGCAAATCAACAAACCGGTCCACATGATGATGTCAGCAATCGAATGAAGACAAGTATGGCATAGAGGCAGGAATAGTCGTAGCCATAGGGGCATTATGCAGCTGGAAATCCAATCAGAAGCTTCGTATGGAGAAATGATGTGAAATGCAGTACTAAAGCAACAAAGAAAAACAGCAAGCAATTGAGGATTTTGTTGATAGAGAAACTGCTGTCGCAGCATAGCCAGTTGATGACCCAGAGGCAGCAATCGAGTAGGAGCAGGAAGATTTGACAAATGCTGCAAATGTGGGATACACAACCAGAAAGCCAGACAAAACATTAAAGGCAGTGTGGAATGCTATCTGAGACAGTCTGAGAGATTGTCCAAGTTCTGATCATGGAGAGGATGCAGAAGATGAGGAAGTCGATTGAGCATATCAAGATCTGCTCAAGCTGAGCAAAGATGACAAACCAGGCTGGGTTATGGGTACAATCTCCAAATCTGTACTGTACCACATTGCCAATTTTCAGCCGAAGTACATGAGGCATGACCAACTAATGCCACCGGGCTGCAGGGACACTGGCGACTACATCTGTAAGCGAGATAAGATGTATACGACGGCCACATTGAAGGTGTCACGAGTTCGTAAGCCACAAACAGTCTATGTTGCAGCAACATCTGCACCGACAACATTTGGGGAGATAATGCAAGCTCTTGATAATGTCCCTGGAATAATGCAAATGCTGCAAGAGACTTCTTGACCAGGAAGTAGCTATATAAGGTGTGGTTAAAAGAAATTAAAGTAACAGAAACTCATAGAGTCTCCCATGGCTGGTGTGGCACCCGATTTGTCAGCGATTCTGAAATCAATGTCTGCTGAAGCTGCAAGCATTTCCCCTTGCCTATTGCCTCTGAAGCGAAATACAATATTGATATCCACTTTAGATGAAGGAATGATGACAGCTTCTGTATTGCCCGAAGAATAGATAGCGAAAGTGGTATTGTTGGCAATATATCACTTTGAAACGCAATTTGTGTACCAATTTTGCTACCTGTCAGCTGTTTTATGAATTCTATCACCGAAATGTGACACATGATAATTCGTCTGTGCATGTGCAAGGTTCGTATGTGCAATGCAAAAGTTGTAGACTCCAAATTGACTTAATAGACGACCATCATACTTGAGATTGACTTGTCAGTCACTTGAAAGTGTGAATGCAAGAAGTAAAGTAAAGACAAATTTTACTAACAGTATGTATGTCAGTTGGAGCTTACGAGCCATAGCAGAAGAAGTCAGGGCACAATATGGCCCTGTACAATTTGTGACCATTGTACCCCATTCTCCGAGGCATCCAATTGAATATATTCTATCTCCCTCCTGGTGCACATGTTCGATATATGTATATTCGAATATGTTAGGTAATGGGATGCAAGGAGAAATGGCTGGATGAGGAAAGGTGAGGGAGTCGGGCGATATTAATCAAAAACTAGTGGATGCATTTACATTCCGTGAATTGCTGGCAAAAAGCTTTGCAGTGTAGCAGGGCCACATCATCCATCGCTCAGAAAACGAGTAGTGTGGTGTATTAAACATTGGGACACCATAAAGTATTTGGAAACAACTGATCATACACGGAAACAATATACTGTTGTACGGTGTCCGGTGTCCTGTGTCCTCTGTGCTGAATCTCTCTATTGACCTAAACTCACTGACTCTCGCTAAGTCTAATTGACACCTACACAAGAACTAAAGTACATGCGGCTCCGCCGCGCACAACCCTAAACCAACCCACGTGATGACCGCACTGAAATTCGTCCCCACACTCCTCCAGGGCGGTATCACGACCATAGTGCTAAACTCCAAAGAAAACGAAGATAGAGCTTGCCTGAAGCTCCTCCCAAACAATTAACCGTGCCTGCAGCTTCTCCGAAGCTCCTCCGAAGCAGTCAACCCTGCCTGCAGCTCCTCCGAAACAATTATCCTCTCGCACGATATCTCTTTCCTGCAAACTTCACATCCAGCCGGAATAACCCTCCAATCTGGCGTGCGACGCCCACAAGACTTCCTTGACCTCGACCTCGACCTCGACCTTGATCTTGACCTTGAGCACTGTCTGTGGGCGATTTGTCGTATATCTTGATTCCGTAGCCATTGACTGGGACAATCCGCAATCCCCGATCCATCAGCCGAGATTGGGACAACGAGTTGTGTGCTCCTTCGATATGCAAGACATTTCTCACAACAACCTCATGGTTTCGGCGATATCCTGGCAGCCGAAGCCTCAATTGCACGTCTCCATATCCGATGGCCTTGCCTGCGACCCTTCCAGCAAAGTCGTGAATCTCCCGCTCTTTCCTCTTGGTATACTCTGTGTACCGTTCGAACTTTCGTCGATCTCTGCAAACATGAGAAGTCGTGGCACAATCCAAGTACCAGCCCTCCTTCTCAGGGGATCTGTCAGTGACTGTCATCCAATAGTTCTCAATTGATGTCGTCGTCATCGTCATTGCCGCTGCCGCTGCCGCTGTCACTGTCGGTGCTCTGCTCTCCACCGGTGCAGTGCTTGGACCATACCGTGCAATGTGCCCCACCTTATGGCATCTGTAGCACTCCTGAGTATGCCTGTGGCGATGCTTCTTCTCATCATCTGAATTACTGCTCTCACTCTCACTGCCGCTATCACGGGACTTCCGGGACTTCCGAGAGTGCTTTGAACTCCGCTTCTCGCTCTTCGTCCGCGTCTTAGCCAGTGCCAGCAATTCGATCCTTTCCAAGTTGACTTCCTGCTGATGCCGCGCTTCGTGGGCTTTCATCTTCGTGACAATCTCCTCCGGTTTGTCGGCCGGGGTGTCGATCTTGTCGTACATCAACTGGGTCAAAAACCTCCAATCATCATCCTTCGGTACACCCTTCATCAGGTAATAGGTGTGCTCGCTCTTCTGCATCGTACCACTACCAGTACTACTTGAGCTATCGGTATCGGCGCAAAGATTGAAGTCATTCACATAACTCTGAATCTTCGATGCGTACTCCTGTACATTCTCACAATTGCTCAATCTCACAGCTGACATCTTGTCTCGCAAAGCCCAAACATTCAGCTTCACCTTCGACTTGTAGTCCTCCTTCAGCTGATCCCACAGCGCCTTTGCGTCTTTCTGAACGCCATACTGCTGGTGCAATGACCGCTCCATCGCGAGGAGAATGGTCGACCGTGCGATTCCATGCTGCTTCTTCCATGCTTTAAACTCTGGCCCGTCCTTCGCATCCGGTGCTTCCTCTGTACCGTCGACAATGCCGAGAACCTGCTTCTGCTCCAAGAGTATTTCGATTTCCAAACTCCAGCTCTTGTAGTCTGTACCATCAAACTTCTTAATCGTGATCGCTGTCGATTCGGCCATCTTGTCGTCCGTATACGTGTCGAGTCTGTCTGTACACCTCCGAGACCGTGTCGATGATACCGCAATTCGAAATCTCAATCCAAGTCGAGTTCGTCAAATCAGCGAAGTGCCCGGGCTCATAACCTGTTGTACGGTGTCCGGTGTCCTGTGTCCTCTGTGCTGAATCTCTCTATTGACCTAAACTCACTGACTCTCGCTAAGTCTAATTGACACGTACACAAGAACTAAAGTGCATGCGGCTCTGCCGCGCACAACCCTAAACCAACCCACGTGATGACCGCACTCAAATCCGTCCCCACATATACAAGCTGTCAATATTGATTATATGAATATGTTCATACAATTATTGAACATACAATAGCTGTTAGGATGTGTTCAAAGTGAGTGTCAATGGAGCGTCAACAGTTTTTGGTCTTAAACTATTGGCAATCAAACAGCTGCAAAGTCACATCCTTCCACAGCGAAATTATTGGTCCTGTGTATTGGCATAAAGACAAGCGACATGCCCATTGCCCTAACCTAACAATGAGTTACAATGGAGTGTCAATGATTGTTAGTCTTTCATCTTGGATACTCCATGGGCAGTGCATCGACATTAACGAGTAATCAATTAATTGACTGCCTATACAGATAACAGTGATATTGTCAGAAACGCTACAATCTGCCAAAGATGAGTGTCAATGCAGCATAAACAATTTTTGGTCTTCCATCTTGGATCATCCAAGGGCTGTGCATTGTCATTTACCGAAAAAGAATGTATTTGCCATCATTATGAGCAAAAATGCAAGCGATGTCATCGCTACTATTCCAAAAATTCAATGTTAATGATATATGGTCTTACATCAAAGATAATCCAAGGGCTGCACAACAATGTTAACCCATACCAAATGTATTCACCATCTGGCTAGACACAAATGCGAGCGAGCGTATCACTACCACCTCTGAAAGATAAGTATCAACAGAGCATCGATGATTTTTGATCTTCCATCACAGATATTCAAATGGCTGTGCATTGGCATTACTCTATAATCAATGAATTGGCCTTGAATATGGGCAAAAATGCCAGTGACAATATTGCTACCAACTCCTAGAAATGAGGGTCAACAGAGTGTGAATGATTGTTGGTCTTGCATTTTGGATAATCAAAGGGCTCTGCAATTGCATTAACCCATAATCAATGTATTGGTCACCTTTATGTGCAAAACTGCTAGTGACAATATCACCACCCCATGCTGAAAGTGTGGGTCAACTGAGTGTTTACAGATTTTGTACGGAATTGGTAAGCCACATGGCAACATACTGCATTGCATCAATTCGAAATTGGGGTTTTAACGGTCAGTCTTTTCAGCATATTATTCTATTCCACTTCACAACTATGTGTGCAACGTCTTACAGGACTTCCTTTTTGTTGCTCGTAGCTCTATAGTCAATATTGACGAACCAGCTTTCGACTTAACCATAATGTAACCTTCGCCAGTCGATTAGGTCAAAAGATGGAGCTCTCAAATTCTTCCCATGATGTTGGATTCAAAAACTTGAAATACCACATTGCTGGAGGTGATGTGGTATTCTTCAAATGAACATGCCTTTATTCGTAACTTGAGTGACCTTAATTTACATGTTATATCTGTTGCTTGGTGGGCTTCTTTGAATGTGGGCTTGAACTGCTCTATTGGTCGGAATTACTCTCTTGACCTGAGGCTTGGTGGTGTTTGTATTTGGACTCCAGAATTGGGGTGAGTAGCAGCCCCAGCATGATATGTGTCATTTGTCATCAAGTTCTTCGCCATCCATTAGAACATGGGACTAACTCAATGGGGAAACACTTGCTGGCAATAGTGCACATCACAAAGTTGAACAAACCAACAGAGTTGGAAGATTCTGAATTGACTAGTTGAATGGTCAATGAAACAGCTTTGGCTATACTGAAGCAACAAGGAAGTCAAGGAATTACAATAGTAAGTTCACAAAGGAAATTGATATTTGACATTCAGATCTTATCTATGTTAACTGAGTTGACAGACAAAACGCTGCTAACTGGCAGCTAAGGACTTTGTATGTTCTGAATTTCACCAAGACCTCTAGAAATAGCTGCCTCATGTTACGATCAGTTATGGCTCGTATTAGATGGAATGCTATATCAAACATGGAGGTACGACAGTCATATACTGGATTACACTTCCAGCAGGTTGTTTCGTCTGCCAGTACCCTTAGCAATATTTACTGGTGGGACAACTCACTGACAGTGGATGTAATTAAGACGTAATTGCCGTCACGAAATACAGTTAGCTTAGCTGAAGATAGGTGGACATCCACATACAAATTAGCCATATCATCGGTCATTTCTAACTGTATGGATTGCAATTGGGCATTGCGAGAAGTACAACTTGCTTTCAATGAGATTGACCGCCTGTTTGTGTCCCATTGGGAATGGTAATTAAGGATGATTCGTCAAGAGTGAACAGACTGGAAGAAGGCCAACTGAATATTTGAAGGAAGTTCTTGATTGGTTTGCATTTACTGATGGCAGCTTACTTCGAATTACAATTGACAATGCTTTCTAGAGGTGCTCCATGACTTGGGAACAACAATCATCCCTTAAGGCCTCCGGAATAGAGTGGCCTGCACTGAGATGCCACATACCATTCATGGCACATGTCTTTCATCTTTCTTTAGGTGCGATCATAAGAAGTTTTGGTGTAACAGGCTGCACCACGTATTGACAGGCCTATGTGTGCTATGGGCAATTTGGAGAGAATGAGAGCACAGTCTTTGCAAACAGTGAAAGACTTTGAAAAGGGGGTAAAGCTAGAATCAGTAAGGTGTCGGCCATGAGACTAGGTTTAGCAGGGAAAATTGAGAAAGCACATATTCCAATGAATTTTGGATGTCCTCAATCTGACCTTCATTCAGCTACAAATGCTTGCTGTATTGAGTACGCTGTCACCAGGTTGTCGAAACAAGTTCATTGACTTTTAAACAGCCAAAGTAGAAATTGTGGTATTATCAATTATGTAGGTGAAACACAGTGGAATTTAACACTGGGGTTGTTTGAATGAGCCAACTGAATACAAGACTTCACTCGTGAGTGGTGCAGGAATCGAAAATGCAGTGATCAACTGCCACCTTTCCCAACACAGGATGAATGCACCATCATAAAATACTTGGTGGAAGTTTTAGGGCTGTCCCAATATGGTACCCTGTGGGTGTCAAAAATCTTAAGGTTACTTTGCATTACGTTCTCATTGTCTACAATGATATCTTGGATCATGTGGATGCCATTTTGCGAGATTTAGCCAAGAAGAAGACCCAATGAAAGGAAGACGAATTCTTCGCCGGGAAGACTGCAGTAGCAAAGCTGTCTCAAATTGATGTCAAATTAACACCAATTGCCGGTTTGTATCTCTGGTCAGCTCATATCCTGGATTCTTTCCAGAAGTTGCCATTATTTGTGAAGTGGGAAGAGGGAATTGATCTTAATTGTGAGGACGAGACACCTTGTACAACACAATACCAAGAGGTGTTTCTGAAGTTTGTGCAGAACAAATACTGTGCCAAACCTAGACGATTGTCTGTTAATGAAAAGGGAAATATACTGCACAATGATCTCATCCACTCCGCAAAGGCCTCTGCATCTGGACAATCTTCTGTGATCAACAGGATCTTTCCAGCAAGAATGAAGAATACTAAATGCATAAAGATATGCGTAAAATGACACCTGAACCAAGTGATCACATAGTGTACTTCTTGAGGGCTGGAATGCTCTATTTGAATTCACAGCCTGAATCACAAAAAAACTGGGGGCAGGTCGATGTCCATCCTAATGATGATTACTCTGACCCCATGCATATGAGCAGTGAATTTTGGAAACTGTATATCATTGAGTGGTGGTGCCAACAAGAGGATATATACTTGAAAGCATGTGAATCACTCTAATGTGACTCCCGACACATTCTCTATCATACCACAGCACATCAGAGTCGAGTGCAGTTTTTCTGTTGGGCGAAATGTAATTTGCTGGCGACAGTAAAGAACAACAGGCAAGACCCTGTGAAAAAAAGGCATTCGAAGGCAGTTTGCTCAAGCCGACAACAGAACATTGACCGGGGATGATTCAGCATTCAACATAATGGATCCTGAAAATGACTTCGAATTGCAGAGTGAGGCAAAGCAAAGATCATTGCACAGACAGTCTATGGTTGATGATGTTTTGGAGATGGGACCGGGGAGCCAAAACCTATGATCTACATCGAAAGAATCTCACACTCAAAACTAGCAATTGTTGGCCATAAGATAAGTTTCAGATACTGAGGAGATTGTCAAAGTATCCTGGTCAAACTGGCAACATGATGGTGTGGCTGTATTTCAATTGTTGAAAAGATCACCTTTGCCACCACCTATGTCTGCAAAGAACCTCTTTGGAGGACAAACTCAAGTATTAAATGTCGGCTAAGTCAACTGACTCGACCATCATCCAGGCAAGAGTGAACAGGATAGTCTGCCAGAAAGCATTTCCGACACCGATAATTGGCTGAACTGGAATTGTAACTTGAATCAATACAAATTTGAGTAAATACGACTGGGAGGCAGATGATGAATCCAATGTTCTGCCAGAAATCAGCATCAGGAATCCAGAAATCCCAGAGCAGTGGGATCTGAGTGCCACACTGAATGTTCCCGGCTTGATTTGCACAAAAAGAGGATGAAGAAAATCATTCAACAGCGGTTCCTGACAGTCAATATAACTGAAACAAGGAGGAATGTGTGAAGCAAGACAAAGTATGACAGAATAGGTCAATATGGTTTGATTAGGTTCTATACATTACTTGAGTGAGAGTTCACTTATAGAAATGTTATGGGAGAATAGTGAGCAGCTGCAAGTGAAGATTAATGGATCAAGGGATCTATAGCTGGTGAAATGAATTATTCAGGAAGATAGAAACACCTTCATTGAGTGAGAGCAACCCATGCAAGAATCCGACTGGGCTCGGCGTTGCTAAAGGGCCAAGTCTCAGTAGGATCGGAAGGCAACCAATGAGTTCGAATAATTCTGCATATAATCATTGATGGCAGCAAAATTGGGCATCACAATATATTAAAATGAGCGCCAATGCAGTGTCAACGATATTTGGTCTTGTAAGTATGGTTATTGCATCACGATTTAGTCACTGTTACACATAACGAGCCAATTAGCATCTTTTATATGCAATCGACACAGTGACATAGGCACTGCCTAATTCTGAAAATCAGCATCAATGGAGCATCAATGACTATTTGATTTGCATCATGGGATATCTATGTGACTATTTGGTGCAATAACTCATATATGATGCACTGGCAGCTGTGTCTGGCAAAACAGTGCAACATATTTTTGTTACCCTAGCATGAGAATGAGCGTCAATGGTGTGTCAATGATTTTTAGTCTGGTAAGTCAGGTTATTAAAAAGTTATTTGGCAGTGGTTATATATAATAAATGCATTGGCAGCCATTATAGGTAAAGGAGAGAGCATCACAGTCACTTCCCCATTGTGAAAATGAGTGTCAACCAAGTGTTAATGATTTTTGGTTGTGCAAGTACTGCAATTGAAAATTGTTTAAATTACTGTTACACATAACTGATCTATCTGAAGCCTGTATATGCAGAAGAGGCAGTGACAAGGTCAGTGCCACATATTGACAATGTGTGTCAACAAATCATCAATGACGATTGGCTATATCTCTTGGGTGATCTTAGTGGCGACTGGTTATAGATATTCACAAATGAGGTACTGGCCTCTTTTACGGGCAAAAACAAAGGTAAGACGCTCCCTGCCTCATTCTGAAGATCAGCGTCAATGTAGTGTTAACAATTGTTTGTCTGATCTCTTGGGTAATATTTGTGTTGCTCTGTGGCAATAATTCATGTATAAAGTAATGGCTGCCATTGCAGGCAAAACAGTGCATAATACCATTGTTACTCCATTATGAAAATGACCGTCAATGCAGAGTCAACAATTGAAGGTCTTGCATACTTGCTAATGAAGGCAATACGCAGATATTGAAGCTTAAAACAGAACTATCAACCATCTGAATTGGTCAAATACAAAATATCAAAAGAAAGAGATGGATTTCAAAATAATCAATATCACAAACTGCAAAACACACCAAAAGTGATTACTGGATGTTGAATAAGTGATTATGATATGATACTATCATCAAATGGCAAAAACAGCACCATTATATGTATCTCAAGTTGGACCCACCGGACAACCAGCTGTGAACTGGCCCAATCCAGACAGATTGAAAGACTTCTATCGTACTGTAAACAAATTCCCAGTTCAGAAGACATGACCACCCGGCTCATGAAGGTCACCACAGTGCAGTTCTGATCTGCATCCAGACCCCATGCAACAGTCTGGAACAGTTAGTAACACTATTCCTATCCTCATCATCATTTCTCTCTTTTGGTTTCACAGCTGTAACATAATGAAAGAACTAAACGTGTAGTCATCCGTCTATATTTCTGCATGCCATGATGACAAGTTAACAGCAATTTCAGCATACACCAGGTACAGTATCAACAAAAGATGGACTGTATTTTGCTCATAGTCTGTCTTTGTTGATTCACTCAATATTGAGTTTTCTCCAATGTGTATCTTCAGTTTGTAGCCAGGCCTGCCCACGGATTAACTCCCTCCCGCTAAGTTTTTCCGAGACTAAAGCCAATGTCAACTCTTGTCACATTCATACTATTGTGTAAGACCAAATAAAAAGACTCTTAGTACCTATCATGTCACCCTTCCGATTGACTGTCTCCTGATCAACCACTTACACTTTTGTTCTCTCTATATCTCCAAGTACATCGCCAAATTGACATGATATTGGCCATCATGTAAATCTGCACTCTCCCTCAATCATGGCTGCCAAGTGCAGTTCTCATGTCACTCCATCTTGGCCTCCATGTACATCTACACACTGGAGCTACCATCGGCTGCATGTGCATCTCTGAACTTAATCGATCAATGCCGCCAGGTGAATCTCTCAGTTCTCTTGATCTTAGACTCTAAGTAAGTCTCTATGCTTGCTTGATCAGGGTATCCATGTGTATCTCTCCGTTCACTCGAGCTTGGGCTCTGTGTGATCCTCTGAACATTCAATATTTATTGCTTCAAGCGTATTTCTGAACAATCTTGAACATGGGCACTATGTGCATCTATCTGTTCACTCGATCGTAGGAGTCTATGTAAATCTGCAATTTTATATGAATATGGCAAGCAACTGCGTCACTTAGTCCACTGGAGCACATACTCTAAATACAGCAACAAACTTGCTGTATCACAGTCTCAATGTGCATCTCTGAACTTAATCAAATATGTCCCCCAAGGGCAACTTTCAGTTCACTTGATCACCATTGTCCGGTGAACATTGATATATGCTCCCAAAAACCATCTGCGGCCAGTCCAAATATTCGCTTTGTAAATGGCAATTTTTATGGATACATCTATACATAGATGCAAATATAAACATATACATGAAGTTTAAAAATTGCATAATGATATGTAGTGGTCATGATTTCCAAGTGCACTGGTATAGTTCCCAAAGCAGATGACATATTCCCAGTATTCCCTAAAGTGATTCGAGGGGCTCCCACGCATGTTGGCAGCATCCGTATGTGCAGCTGAAAGCTGGGTAATTGGTCCCTTGATTTCCCAGCAATGAATACCCGCATACCAAGATACACCTAAAGCCCACAATATTGATGTAGTGAACTCGGGGAATGGACCCTTTTTTGGTTGTAGTCTGTTCACTCGAATACCTTGCCAGAGGCTCTTAGTGACCAAAATGCATTTTGTGATATGGATGGTAAAAGAGCATTCTCAGGTGTGCCAGAAATGGCCTGTAGTTATGGAGGTGCATTGAGGATTGTTTGACATTTGACTTATAGACAAGTGAAACTTTCCAGCACATGACACCTCTGCATCAGCAAAATGTAAATCAGTCTGGAAGCCATGTGCAAACCTCCCAGACACTCTGATTGCCGGGGCCCGTGCTTCAAAGTACTTCAAGATGCTCCCAGCCCCCCCTGGAGCTTTGCAAAGTACTCCCAGATGCTGCGAGAGCATTCTGTTGTGCTTCTGAAAGCACCTGCAGTTATGGAGCTGCATTCAGAGTGCTATAGGATTTGACAATCAGGAGAGTCAAATTTTGGAGCTGCTGAAATCCCTGAGCTTCGAGAGCAGCTGAGACCTCTGTGCAAGGCCAGCGGGAGACTTTGTGCCACATTCTCACAGTAATGATACATCGGGTTATACAATTGCAAGGCATTTCGTTTATCAGATCCGTCTTTGATAGTTAGAAGTTCCGCGATACCATAATATGGCATGTATTATGCAAGTCTCTCTATATCAATACGTACACTGCAGAGATACAGGGATAGCGGAGATGGACTCAGCAACAAGGAGTAAATATTTGGAACACCCTGGGGTGGATTGAAATCATTGCATGAAACGAAATACACAGTCTATCTTTCCCCACTCTTGGTCCCAAGTACACTCGCCAAGAATTCAGAGATCAACCCACTTTGTGTTGTTCATCATGGCCAGGTATTCCATCATATCATCACGCTCTGTTCTTATGCTCCTTGAGGCAAAACCACTCGGTCTCAAAAATCCCCTTCGGATTCCATGCGAGGTTAGGTGGACTATTGCAGATGAGTTGTCTGCCTTCCATCTCCACTGTTTCACTACACCATAATCAAGTGAGCTAAAAGATGCACTCCGAGGCAGTGATCGTGCAAATTTGGAAACTGGGATAGTGCAAATCTGCACACCATGAATGAGCGACTTTGGAGATAGGCTTGGAGGCTGTGATCGCCAGACTGTGCAGATGCACTTGCAGGCCGTGATTGTGCGAAGTGAGAAGCTGTAATTGAGTGAGTATAGAGATACATTTGGAGGCTGTGATCGAGCAAGATCAGCGATGTACTTGAAGGCCCTGATTGTGTGAATCTGGAGGCTGTAAACGAGCGAGTTTGAAGATACACTTGGAGACTGGGATTGAGTTATTTTGGAGATGGTCATGGAGGCCGTGATTGTGCAATTATGGAGTCAGTAATCGGGTCAGATTGGATGGACACTTGGATGCTGTGATTGAGCAAGTCTGGAGATGCACTTGGAGCTCATGATAGAGCGAGAGTGGAGGAGTACATGGAGCCAGCCAATCTGGAAGGGGTAGTTCAGGAGGGGGGCACAACGGGAGCCGAGGCTCAATCCATTGGTTAACGCATAATTGTGAGGAATGTAGAGAATTCGGTAAAACATGGTCTCCCAAGTGATAAGAAGACTGGCTGGGAGCAGAAAGTCAGTTGATCTTGGGATGATGCAGTACGCGTTGTATGCAGTACTCAGTGTATGCAGTACTCAGTGTCTGCTGTTCTCTGTGTTAACTCTTGATCATGGCATGAAGAGATAGAGAGGGATGACAAAACTTCCTATTCCTAGGTAATGGTAGAGGTGAGGATGAGAAAGAGAGAGATGAGAGGAGATGGGGGAAATCATCATGAGAAACTGGGACTTAGAGAACATCGTGTGCGAGACAATTAACCATCCCTGATTCAGCAGGTACAAGTCCCAATCTGGTGTGTAATATCACCAATACGAGGTCTTCCCAAACCTCTCAGGTAAGCCATACCTCTGATTTCTCATGTCCCCTCATATCCTGAACATCGTTCTAATATTCTTCCCCCATCGCTCTCTGTCTCATCCACAACTCAACTATAATTGCAGAGCACAAAGTTCAGTCATCCATTTCTATCTGTCCATGCAATGATCATGAGTTGACACTGAGTACAGTATCCACCGACTACAGCAGACACCAAATACATTATACACCAAGTACAGCATACACTGAGTACTGCATACCCTGAGTACACCATCCACCATAGACTGTTCGTCTTCCCGTCTTTCCCATGATATCAAGTTTACCTTTCATGTAGCTTCGGCTTCCGATGTGACTCCCTACATGGTTGGCTGCCATCTGGTAGCTTGCCATGAGAGCTCAAGGGTAAAGTCACCTTGTCACATTCCCACAGTTGCGAGTGAACTAACTGATGAATAGAATCTACGCACACAGTGCACTATCTATCGACCGCCTACATGTACTGGTTCAGTCTCACTCAATCACGGCCTCCAAGTGCATGTCTAACCTTGCTCGCTCGTGGCCTCCATGTGTAGCTCCAAACTCACTCGATTACAGCCTTCAACTTCGCACTATCATGGCCTCCAAGTCCATCTCCAATCTCACTCGATTACGGCCGTCAAGTTAGCACAATCATGGGCTCCAAATGCATATCACTAAACTCACTCGATGACTGCCTCCAAGTGTATCATAAAACTCGCTCGATTACAGCCTCCAAGTTAGGATGATATCGAGCTCCAAGTGTCTCTCCAATCTTGCTCAATCACGGCTTCAGAGTGTATCTATGAGTTCACTTGATCATCATTTTCAGGGGCAGCTTGAATTGTTCTCAAGCACTGCCTGCAGCTAGTCAAGATATACCATGTGTAGATGGATAGCCATACAGATACTTAGATCAGAATACAAACAGAATACATGAGTTTTAAAAATCATTGAACGATAAGTAGTAGATATGATTTCCAGATGCACCAGCAGTGTTCCCAAAGAACATAATTTTCCTGGACTGCTCTAAAGTGATTTGAGGTGCTCTCAGGCTTGTCATTGGCAGTTCCAAGATTGTTACCATTACTCCCAGATGCTCCCAGGCGTATTGTCGGCGCTCCCAGGATTGTTTCCGGCACTACCCGGTGCTCCCAGGCTTGTTGTCGGCACTTGCAGACTTGTTGCCTGTGCTCACACAGTCCTCTCAGGCACTCTGAGATGTTCCCAAACTTATCACAACCACTCCCGGGGTACTCCTGTACGATCATCAGAGATCACAGTTACTCTGAAGGTTGTCCAGAGTACCCTCCTAGGGTCTGATGCTCTTCTGAAATTGACTCATGTAGGTTTACACTCCACATTCTCTGAGATACTCCGGGAGGCTCCCAGTGACTGAAATACATTGTGCTGATGTGGGCAGGCCTGTGGGTGACTTCGAGAGTGGAGTGAGACCTGCTGTGCTGGTCTGCAGGTGACTTCAAGAACAGCTTACATATTCTTTATGAATCATTGTGCGACACTATTCACTTCATGCGGCAATCACATAGCAGTGGTTCTTAGGGTCGTGCAACCATGTGCCACACCTTCTATCACATTCATTATTGTTACAATCACAAGCAGATTTGCTACCACTTGATATGGCAAATATTATCTGTCTAATTTTATCAATATACCTACATACAGTCAATCTGGCTACTGACACTACCCTTCAGCATAATGAGAGATACACGTGGAGAGGCTGACAGGAACAACAGAAAGATGCTTACCAGTCACAGTGATTGACTGAGGTTCGTGATATGCTTGGATGAATACCATGTGTGTGTGAGCAGAGAGATTCACTTGGAGGCTATAATTAAGTGAACTCTGGGATGCATTTGCAGTCATTGTTCAAGCAAGTTTGGAGATGCACTGTGTAGGCCACGATCATGTGAGATTGGACATGCACAGGGAGGCCACGATCAAGTAAGTTTCAGGATACACTTCAAGTCCATCATTGTGGCAACATGCAGCCCCTAATTGCAGCGGTTTGGACCGCACATGGAGGGCATAGTTGTATGAATATGCAGGCAGCGATTCAGCGTATCCAGAGATACACTGGAAAGCTGGAATTGATTGTCCTTAGAGAGCATGATTGTGTGAATTTCAAGACGTACATGAAGCCATAATGAAGTAAGCTTGGCGATGCACCAGAAAACATTCAGGAAGTGAACTTGAAGTGCGCAATTGAGTTACTTCAGGAATGCACCTGCAGGCCACAATCTTGTAAACTTGCAGGGCGTAGCAGAGTGCATTTGAATAGCACATTAGAAGCCAAAATTGTGATGATTCTGTAATGGGTGACTGAGCAGCAATTGTGTGAAATCTGATGATTTACCAGAGGTTGTTGATCACAATGTGCTACACTGGAAGTGAGGTATGATGGCGGCTGAGGTTCTATTGATGTGTTAACTGGTAAGTATACGAATGTTGAGAGTAGATGGGATCAAGGGCCAGTAAGAGACAAGAGATACGAGATGGGAATTTGGGCAGGAGCAGAATTGGCTTGATGTTCGCTTGATGCTACGCGCTGGTTATGCTGTACTGTGTGTCAACTTATCATGATAGCATGGGGTGAAAGAAAGGGATAGCATATGTCAGTGTTCTGAGGATCAAATAGAGATCAGGAAGAGAACAAGAGAAATGTGAGGGGATAGGGGGAATTATCATTAGAAATTTGGAACTCAGGAGAATTTTGTGTACAGGTCAGTGGACTATTTCTCATGGAGTAGGTATGACTCGAAATGAGGCTGCTCAGCATACAGATAGCAGCTATTCTAAACTGAATTAAAGAACTGATTGTTGTGATTTCCCACATCCCATCATATTTGCCATCTAGTATTCATTATCATCTTGGCTTTCGCTTTGTGGTCTCCAGCTCTTCCATCTTCGGAGTGTCCAATGTTCAGCCATCCATTGGTACATATCTGTGCCATAATGCTCGGTTGACACCAAGTACAGCACAAACCAAAAATGAATTGTCATCCTGCCATTCTCAAGAATTGGGAGATTACCTATTGATGTAGCTCCAGCTGCTGGTGTGTGTTGTAATGATGTCAATTGCCACCAGCCAGCTCTCGATGAGAGTACATTCCTTAAGTCAGCGTGTCACATTTCCATGGTATTGAGTCAAGTGAGGGATAAGTTGAAACTCCACACCAATTGTGCCTCCCAAGTCACTGCTTGAAGATTGACTACCTTAAGATCGATCCCATTCAAAAACCTCATCTGTCTCACACCCTCACAGGCTCCAAGTTGATCACAGAACTCATTTGATTATAGCCTTAGACTGCATTTCACCATTCACACAATGATTTTCTCTCAGTGCATCTTCCAGTTCACTGAATTTTGATGATGAAGTTCATCTCCAAGCTCAGTTGATTACAACCTCAAGTGCATTTCGCTGTGTACACCAGAAAGGGGTGGTAGGTCACTCAATCCCAGTTGTCAAGTTGATCCCCAAAGGTACTCAACAACAGCCGGTAAGTTCGCATAAGTATCGTTCTCAAATATATTTTGCAACCTGCTCTGATGACAGCCTTGAAGTGCATTTCCAACACTCTCAATCAAAGCTACCAACTTTTCAAAATAGTGGCCTTCAATAAAATTCACAAACTCGCGAGATCTTTGTATGCCTGTGTATCCCCAAAAGCTGCCGATTACAGTGTCATGTGAATCTTTCGGGTTACACAATGTTGGCCTGTAAGTTGACTTGATCTTAGTCTGCAAGTGTCTTTCTAAACACCCTCAATTATGGGCTGCACTTTTGCATAATCATGGTCTCCAAATGCAGCTCCAAACATGCTTGATCACAACCTCGAAATGCATCTTATACTGCCCTTATTCCTGGCATCCTACTGAATGTTCCAATGTTACAGATCACAGTTATGATCTGTGTCTCTAACTTCACTCAATCGCCATCATCTGGTGTACCTTGTATTGCAGTCCAGTAGAATCCGCAGATTGTTGAGGGATACTCTGTATTCATCAGCAAAATGAAAATCGGTCCGGAAGCCACACATGTATCTCCCAGACACTCCTGTCAACCTCGCCAGTGCTTCTACGTACTTCCAGATGTTTCCAGACCCCCCTGGAGCTCCCGAAAGTGCTCCCAGGCTCTGCAAGAGCATTCGCATGTGCTCCATAAAGTATATGCAGTAAGGGAGGTGCATTCAGCATGCTTCGAGATTTGACTTATAGGATGGTCAAATCTTGCAGTGGCTGAGACCTCTGCGCAGGTCTGTGGGAGACTTTGAGAGCAGCGGAAACCGCTGTGCAGCTCTGCATGACACCTGAAGCCAGATTCTCACCGCAGTAGTACTTGGGGTTCCATAATCACAAGGCATTTGGTCTATCATATTCATCTATGTTAAAGTCAGAAGATTAGCTACATCATAATATGGGGTGCATTATTTAAGTCCCTCCATATGTATACATAACGTCAATCTGGCCGCAGGTGGCAGTCAAGGACAAACCGAGGAGCACCTGGAGATGGCCATTATGAGAACTCAGAGATGCACCTCATTGGAGCCCATTGTGGTGCAATGATGGAGCTAGAAGGAAGATAGCCCACCATCAACATTCCACCACACCTCTAGTGACATCCAACCGGAATTCCTGAGAAAAAGCTGTTATCTCTCAACAAGTAAACAAAGATGTTGAGAAGATATGATATTACCTGGATCTAAGGATCCACGCAATACCATGAATCCACGAAATTTTCGAATGAGTGAGTAACACTCAATGTTGGGCAAGATAGAGTGTGTATTTTCGTTGTATGATAAGACAAGATGAATATAAGATAATGTCTATCTACTCTGGTGTCTCCCAAATATATACTTCCCATTGCTTGGTCCACCTCCATTACGCCTGAATCTCGATACACCTGGCATTGTTCATTAAGGATATACTTCGAGGCCGTGATGGACTGAACACAGCTGCACTGGGAGGCCATGGTCCAGCAAGTTAGGATATGCGCTTGGAGGCCGAAATAGAGTCAACTGAGAGGTGCATTTAGACGCCGTAATCTAGCAACTTTGATGATGCACTTGGAGGCCATGATAAAGCAAATTCGGGGATAAATGTGGAGCGCATCGTTGTGTGAACTTAGAGATGCACTTACTGTTAGCAAAGCTTCCGGACCATCACCTTGGGTCTGGGTCTGGGTCCAAACTACACCGTTGCCAAATCCTCAGTCCGGGTTGTCAATAAACCCGAACTGTCAACTTCGGTACGATTCGATGTTGGACTCCCAACCAGTCTTAATTGGGTGGGCTATCAGCGGGTCGCCCCTTGGGTCCAGTTATAGATTCATATTAGGCTCTTATTTTTGCACTTTGTTAATAGTATCTTATCAAAATTGTGTTTTCAACAACCAATAATACCTTTTTGCATACTGTGCAGCTTGCAATATCAATTAATTTGGAATCGGAGTTATACCTTTGCTACATTGAATTTTTGCCCATCAGGGCGATCAATGAATCCATTATGAATGCGAGGATCCGCGCGATACCTTGATTACCAAATATGCAACAACTGAAACTGTTGACACTCCGTTGACGCTCATTGTCAGGATGGGACAGGGAGCATGTTGCTGTTGTTTAAGCCAGTTAAGGCTGCCAATATCTGATAAATGGATGTCTCCAACCAATCGGAACATAAATTACTCAAGATGCGAAGCTAAAAATCGTTGACGCTCCGTTGATGCTCATTTCAAGGATGCGGCAGGGAGAATGTCGCTGTGGTTTATGCCAGTGAAGGCTGCCAATATCTGGTAAATGGATGTCTCCAACCAATCGGAACATACATTACCCAGGATGCAAAGCTAAAAATTGATAACGCTCCGTTGACGCTCATTCTCAGAATGGGGCAGTGACCGTGTTGCTATCTCTTTTGCCGATAAAAGCTGCCAATATATCAGTTATGCATAACCGTGACTTAATTACTGTTTGATTACTGTACTTACAAAACCTCGAATTCTTGACGCTCCGTTGACGCTCATTTTAGTGTATTGTTAATTCCATATCCGCTACCATGGATAATAGTTTTCATCCTGAATTGAATGAATTGGTAGGCTTTCTGGTCGATCGAGACTTGGCCCTGTGGCACAGCCGAGGGCAGGAACATCGTAGCACTGTTCGCTCTCACACGACTAAAATCTATGCATCTTGTCAAAAGCTTCATTGCACCTGCCATACATCTGTTTATCAACCGATATTCACAAGCTACTACTCACCATTTGCCCATAATATATCTCTAACCAAAACTCTCGGTCAAGATACTTGAAGAAGCTGGTAAAACATTTACGTATTCTGTCTAACTTTTTCTTCACTGCCATATTCCTCCTCGTTTCAATTGCATTGAGTGTCACCAGCACCTTTTCAGCCTGTCTCCTGTATTTCCGTGTAGGCCAAATCAATCCGGGAACATTTGGCGCAGCGCTCACATCTTGCGGCTCTGGGCATTCCGGATTCTTGATACCATTGCCTGGCGGAATACAAGATTCAACATCAGCCATGCTATCATCTTCAGTGTCATATGCATTATCCAGGTCGCCATTGCAGCTGAGCCAATCATCGGTTTCCGAAATGCTTTCAGGTCCGCTATGCGCATCAATTTCATCTGGATGACGGTTGAGGTTGCAGATTTGGCAGACATTGAATATTTGAGTTCGTCCTCTAGGGAGGTTCGTTGCAGGCAAAGCTGGTGGCAAAGGAGATCTTTCTGACAATTTTAATGCAGCGGCACCATCATGTTGAAAGAGGGACCAGGATGCTTTGACAATATCTTCCGTGTCCAAAATGTATTCTATGGCAGTTATCTGCTTGTTTCGGGCGTGAGACTACTGCTGGATAGCACGTAGATGTTTGCTGCCCTGCCACATCTCCAAAAAGTGGTGAACCTTGGCCATTCTATGCAATTTCCTGTCCTCCACCTCTTTCATCATTTCTGACTAGTTTTCTGTATTCGTGGTATACAATTGTGGGTCAGCGCCAGTCAAAATGCCGTTATTGGGTTGAGCACACTGCCTTGCACCGACTTTTTCACGAAGGGTCTCGCCTGTACTTTCTGACTGCCTCCAGCCGATCAAATTTTGGCCAAGGAAAAAACAGGCCTCCACTCTGACACCATATGGTATGATAGAGAATATGTCGCGTGCCACATTGGAGAGCTCAGCATACTTGGACTGCATTTCCTCCTGTTGGCGCCACCAGTTGGTTATATCCGGTATCCAAAATGTACTGCTAATCTCCATTTGGTCGGAGTGGTAATCATTGAGATTTGGATTAATTTGCCCCCGGTTCTTGGGCATTTCACTTGGTGAATTCAAATTGAGCCTGTCGGCGGTCAATAAATGTGCTGCGCGATCACTTTGTCTAGGTGTCATCTCAGCAACCTTGATAGGTGTCATGTATTCTTCATCATCAGTGGACAAATGATATTAATCATAGAATGATTAACCGGATCCTGAAGCCATTGTGGAGGGGAGGAGATTCCTACTCGGAACGCTTTCGGGTTTAATGACCGGCACCCGTCGATGTTTGGCAGAGTATTCATTCTCCTCCTACTTTAACAAGGCATCTTGGTATTGGGTAGTATTGGATGTCTCTTTCTCAGCAGGAATATCCATTCCTTTATCCCACTTCCTGCACGATCGCATCTTCTGGAAAGGATTGAGGATATGTGCTAAAATCAGAAGCATATCCGTCGATGGAGTCACTTCAGCATAATAGTTGGACAGCTTCTGTCGAGCTAACTTCACGGTGAAGAACAAGTCCTCTTTCCACTGAGTCTTCTTCTTAGCCAAAGCTTGCATTACGCTGTCCATGTGATCAAACATGTCATTGTATACTGTGATAATGTGATACAATGTGACTGTATGCCTCCTCGACATCCACAGGGTCCAATATCGTAATGGCCTCAATACTTCCTTCAAATACTTGAAAATGGTCCAGTCGTCCTGTGTTGTGAAGAGTGGTCAGTGTTCACTGTATTTTGGATGTTGGAGCCACTCTCGAGTGAATTCTCGTAATCAGTAGGCTAGCTCAAGCAACTCTAGTATCGAGTTCAAACATGTATTCACATCCATAATTGGTAGTACTACGATGCGCACTTTGGCTTTTTGACAGTCAATGAACTCGTTACGATAACCAGGTGTTAGCCTAATCAATACAGCAAGCATTCTCTGCTGTATGAAGGCCAGTTTCAGCACTTTCAAAATATCTTGAAGTACATACTTTCTCAATTATCTTTGCTAAACCTGGTGGCATGGCCAACACATTATTGATTCTACCATTGCCCTCTCTTCGAAGTCTTTGACTCTTCCACTTATCTATGCTTTCATTCACTCCAAAATACTGATCATGCCCAAGGGCTTCGAAAGACTCAGTGTGGCCTTTTACACCAAAAACGCTCATGCATGCCCTCAAAGCCAGCTGAATGACGTGGGCCATGCATGGTATGTGCTTCCTCGATGCAAGCCACTCGATTCCGGAGTCCTAAAGTGTTGATTGCAGCTTGCGTGTCATCGAGTAATTTGAGGAAGCATTATCTGTTGTAATTACAAGCGAACAGCTGTCGGTAAGCTCAAATTGATCAAGAACGTCCTTCAAATTCGCGGCTACCCTTGCAGCAGTATGTTGGCCCTTGACCTATCATCCTGAATCAGCTTTCGAAACAGGAAAACAACAGGCGATCAACCTCATTGAACGTGAGTTGTACTTCACCCAATGCCAAATTTTGATCCATATAGTAAGGAATGACCGATGTTATGGCGACTTGGTTAGTTGATGTCTATCTGTCGAAAGCCAAACTAACTTTATTTCTTCACACCAGTTGCTTCTTAATTACACCCACGGTCAGTGCATATTCCCTCCGGCAGATGTTAATAATGGTCGTAGCTGATGGCAGCACAGGCTTGCTGCGCAATGCTTTATATGACCATCGTAGCTTGATTTTTGAAATAGCATTCCAGGGAATATCAGCCGAAACAAATCCTAACATCAGGTAGCAATTCGATATGTCTTGATGAGATTCAGAAGTTTGAAGGTCCTTAGCTGGCAGTTTCGAACGTTTTGTATGTCATTTCGATCAATCCAGATTAAGCGGGATATTAAATAAAGATTTCCTCTGCAAACTGACTAGTGTGATTCCTCGACTTCCTTGTCTCTGCAGGATTGCCAAAGCTGTTTCATCAACCGTTGAACTAGTCAATTCAGAAACTTCTGACTCTGTTAACTTGTTTAACTTTGCGATGTGAGCTTTTGCCAGCAAGTCTTTCCCCATTGAGCTGGTCCCATGTGCTGATGGATGGCGAAGAACTTGATGACACACAATACATATCATTTCAGGGCTGCCAGTCTCCTCAATTCCACTGTGCAAATAAAATTGCCATGAAGACACATGTCTAGAGTTATTCGAAGCAATAGGACGTTTGGAGGCTGCATTCATTGCAGCCCACAAAGCATCGAAGATGATTTGCAAAGTAAGGTCGCTCATATCACGAATAATGACACATCCATTTTGGACGGGATTATAACCTCTAGCAATAAGGTATTTAATGATTTTGTTTCCAACATGGCGGTAGGAATTACAAAGCAAGATAATCCGACTCGAGAGACTGCCGAAAGGAAAGTTATAGTAATGCAGAATGCGGATTCCTTAATGTTGACTCTAGAGCTACGTGCAAAAAAAATCAGATCTGTAAGACATTCCATGTATAGTTGTGAAGTTGTATCCCAGGATAGATTGCAAAGACTGACCGCGTAAAATTCCATTTAGAAACAGCATAATGCACTTCATTGGTGTGTAGCTTGGTGAACCTCCACCAAAAGTGTTGACGCTCCATGGGCACTCAATTGTAGGAGGCAAACGTAACATCGTGGGGCACATTTTTGCAGATAAAGGTGGCCGATGGGTGGATTGTGGGTTAGCTGCGTTCCATTGCCCTTAGAGTATCAAAGATGCAAGATCAAAAATCGTTGACGCTCCGTGGACAATACATTGACGCTCATTTTAGGACATAGTAACCATGTTGTCGCAAGCATTGTTACCCAGAGAGACTGCCGATTGAATCATTGTGGATAACAGCTGACGCATAGCCCAATTATTTTTGAAGCTGGAAGGCTAACATTTGTTGATGCTCCAGTCACACTCATGTTTATGGCATAGTTACGATGTCGTCGAAAGCATTTTGGCCTAAAAAGGTGGCCTATAGTTCAATAATGGATCAATGTCTTAGCACAGCCCCTTAAATGTCTAAAATGCAAGGCCTCAAATTGTTGTCACTCCATTGACACTCATATTTAGGACATAGCAGCGATGTCATCCTAACAATTTTTGCCTAGAAAGGCGGCCGATAGTTCGAATATGGGTTCATGTAACCGCACAGCCCTTGGATATTCCAAGATGCAAGGCCATAAGTCGTTGACGCTCCGTTGAAGCTCATTTTGAGGACATAGTAACATTGTTGTCGCAATGAGTTTTGTATAGAAAGGTGGCTGATAGTTCGATCAAGAGTTAGTGTTGCGGCACAGCGCATAGGATTTTCCAAGATCCAAGGCTAAAAATCATTGATGCTCTGTTGACGGTCACATTAATCACATCAAAACAGCCTTCATACACTGAATAATCGTATGTAATGAATCCCATCCGCAGTATTGACATCCAATATTGTGTTCGTAAGTATTATCGTTTGCATCCAAAAGCTTTGTTAGATTTCAATGTCTGATCCACCTCTATCCACGTTATCTGAGTGAGAGATGACGTGTTCCTCTTACATTCCTGCGCTTTCAGCCGGCAATTTATGGCATGTAGATCATTTCACTAGTTTTTGTTAAATATAGCTCGACTTTATTATCTTTCCTTATCCAGCTCCTTCACCTCGATTTCAATGATGTACTATAAGCAATTTCAATTATCTCAACGATGCGCTCCAGGTCAGTGCAGAGAGTTATGCAGTGAGATACATGGGTGAATGCAGCATGACGGACATTATTCAGCCGGATTTATATTGCGCACGGACCGCTCATTCTATGACTCGTACCACTCACTTATATTGTGTTTGTCTATTTTGTCACTATTATATCTTTTGCTTTCTCAATGAACAGTAATCGGCAAACAGTAATCGTAAGTGTTAGCCGTCTTTCAGTGTGATTTGGATTCTGGACCTTTCACATGGTGTGTTCAACCCTTGCACATGCTCTGATGAATCATCATGTCTCACAATTTGGTCACTGAAATCATGAAAAAGCTGACATGTAGTAAAATTGGTACACAAATTGCATTTCTCAAAGATATCACGTCAAAAATACAAATTTGCCTCATTATTCCTCCTCTGACTCAGCAGCCGTCACTATGTCTTCATCTTTGTCTGATATCTATATGGTGATTAGCTGGGGAGGCTATATGCAGGGGTCAAAGCTTACAAGTTCAACAGGCCTCGCATTCTGAATGAGTAATGAATCCGGCTCTGTGGCAGGCACAAAACTGGTTATACTCGTGTTCGACAGCGGCTTCCCAGAACCTAGTCTCATCTGACTACTTCCTGGTCTAGAAGTCCCTTGCCACATTTGCGATATTCCGGGGACAATGTCAAGAGACTCCATAAGCTCTCCCAATGTTGTCAGTGCAGGTGTCGCTGCATCATGGTCCGTTTACAGTTGAATGACTGCTGGAACCCTCAATTGGAATGTGCCGTACTTCTTATCTCTTTCATGGAAGTAGTTGGCTGCCTCATCCCATCCGGGTTGTGTCAATTCGTCCAGGTTCATCTGCTTCTGCAGAAACCTCTCCATGCACTGCTCTACCGTTTTGGTGATTGTCCTCATCATCCAGCCAGGTTCATCATCTTGGCTGAGCTGGCCCTGCGCTATCTCTTCATCATCCTCATCTTCGCGATCCTCGCATCGTTGGAACTCACGATGTCGCTCAGACTGTTTGCAACAGCAACCACCATCTTGTGAGACATTTTTTTGTGCTCTCTGGTTGTCAATCCCGCGTTTTCAGCTGCCTCTGTATCTTCCTGCTCCTGCCTAATCGCTGCCTCTGTATCTTCAACTCACTATCTTGCCCCAGCGGTCTCCCTCTCAACATAATCCTCATTTCATTTCTCTTTCTCTTCATTGCTCAAGAAGTGCGTATCTCGACATTTCTCGGCCGCAAGCTTCTTTTAGGATCGCAAGCTACGTAACACTCCAAAGATCCGGACTCTGTCTGCCTCCAAGCCGCTCTTGCCTTCATTCGCTTGATGACTTCATTGGGTGAAATGCTTTGTCAATTTTCCATATTTGCCCACCGGGAGTGGCGAAAAGAATATTTTCAGAGCATTGACCATCATAGTTTCTGTTGACTTTGTTGTTGGGCGAGATGTTGGATGTTGCAAGTGATGGACAATATGGAGGCACGATGCGTCTTTTATGACAAGGTTGAAACGTTTACTCATCTTGAACAAAGGAAAATCTCCCTCTTTACCGTCAATAAATCAGGAATAGTTGAGCTAACAGTACGACATGACTTGATTGTTAGTGTCAGAGTGATGTAATATCCCGGGGATCATTTGAGACAAACATCAGCAGACGTCCTTTCCCAGGAACAATATCCTATCAATATCTGACAATCAGGCGATTCCAGCAGTCGTACACCGCAAGTTATCCCGGTTAACAAACAAACAACATTGGACCAACGTATTGCAAATCGCGGGGCGGTGGGAAACCTCTGCAATTTGCTGCCATACTCAGCAGGATTCATCTTGACTATAATTATCATATTGGCTGCTACTTATTCCATTCTGACATGAAGCTAACTATAGAGTCCTCAGGGCTTCCCACTTCCTCTCGTTATCATCTTGCTCTTCTATTCCACACCAGCACATCATGGATATACAACCACCTCTGCCAGGTAAGAGCAGATGGAATTCTGGCCGATTGGGGGGCGCTACTTCAAATACGGGAATCATTGGCACACAGCAAGAGCGCAGCCAGAAGTTAGTTTACCACGACACAACCAATGCAGCCACAAAACATATGACACAGGATGCACATTTAAAAATCGTCAGTAAGACTGGAACCAGCAAGAATAAAAAGCAGCATGCAGTTGAATGTCAGTATATCCATTTCGAGGTAAACAGCCGTCAACTAACCATATAACTTACTGCGGGCATCTGTAGAGAGCTACGTAACCAATTTATCGCTGCCCGTAATGGGAAACCTCTGTGGTTGACAACGGCATTTGTCTGCACCGTCCACAAAATTGAACATCATTTTGTTGTCAGCTCTGGGATTTTCGCAGATGAATTTCCTGATAAGCATCCCTGTGAGTGGATGAAACAGGCTTTAATCACGTCGGAGGAAGCTACGGAAGCATATGTGGTCGAGGTAATAGCCGAATTTGATTGTTAGAAGCTGCAACTAATGTCTTGTAGGGTTTCAACATGACTGCTACTATGGTAAGGCAAGGAGGTCGGGTACAGCTGGAACAGTCCGACATGCGCCTTGTATTGAAAATGGCCAAAATGGCCACAGAAGGCTTGTCGCGCGCCACAATAGAGGAAACAAAATACCTGATATGGAATCATCGCGCCATGGTCCGAGAAGAGATGAAGCGGGGTGTTGAGTTTCCTGAGCATAAAACGGTGCAGGCTGCAATTGAAAGACACCTGGCTCTGCTTTGTCAAAACCACATGTCCGGCTGCCTTCCTTGCCACAATGGCACCGCAAAGAATCCGCTCACATGCTGGAGACCCAAAGGAACAGGTGGACCTCCACCCAACTGACGCAGACAGCCGACTCCAGAGCTGACGCCACCGCTGCCTGGCATGCCACCAGCCCCAGCTGGTAACACTTCTGGACCTCAACGTTCCCAAATAGTCAATTTGCCGGCCTGATATACCTATTCACATACAGGTTTTCCCAGTGCGGAATTATTTGATCATAATGCATCTGACTAGGATAGCCAGCATGATGGAGATTTTGATCCGGATACGCTGACTGTTGAAGGAACATACACTGGTTAGTACACCGTCTGTTGTGTTGTAATGCAGCTAACATCCATTTTGAACACCGGAGCAGCCTATTCAGTGATCCTGCAAGTGATGACGAGCATTGATCGAAAGAGATGGGATTCTGGAGATGAGTATTATATATATCTGTGTATTATTAAAGAACAACGTAGTGTTCAAGAAGAATGTCAGTGAAAAAGCTAGAAAGACTGCCAAAACAATGTGAATGATAGACTACGCCAAATTAAACGATTGCATATTGTGGATACAGCTGTGGCAAAATGAGTGTCAAAGAAGCGTCAACAATTTTAGGTCATGTGAGTCTGGTAATTGAAAATTGATTCCCTCGTGGTTATACATAATCGAAGTATTGGCCGCCTTTATAGGCAAAATTATAACAACACGCTCCCTATGTCATCTTGAAAATGAGTGTCAACAGAGCATTAACAAATTTTGATTATGCGTCCTGGGTAATCACACCACTAATAGGTTGCAGTTAGTCATAAAGCAATTTTTGGCCGCCTTTATAGGCAAAACAGATTGCAATACCCTCCCTGCCACATCTTGAAAATGAGCGTCAACAGAGCATCAACAATTTTTGATTATGTGTTCTGGGTAATCACACCGCCGATAGGTTGCAGTCAGTCATAAAGCAATTTTTGGCTGGCTCTATAGGCAAAACAGATTGCAATACCCTCCCTGCCCCATGATGAAAATGAGAGTTAACAGAGCATCAACGATTGTTGGTCGTGTATCATGGGTAATCTGGGGGGCGACAGGTTGCACATTGTCATAAATGGATTATTGGCTGCCTTTATAGGCAAGAGTGAAAGTGAAACGCTCCCTGCCCCATCTTCGAAATGACCGTCATCAGAGTGTCAACGATTGTTGGCCTTCCATCATGGTTGATTACAGCGCGATTTTGCTGTTACTGTCTATATATATCGTTTTGACTGTTTTTATACACTAGAAGGCTCATGAATACTTAGTGGTAGCTCTGTAAATGAAATAAGTTGTTACTGTCCCAGACAATGTGGTGGGAATATCCTGTACATATCTGCCTATCAAGGCTGCCATATCCTTCTGTATGGATACTTGTGATCAAGCGCCACTAATATTACCGAAGATGCAAGACCAAAAATTGTTGACGCTCAGTTGACGCTCAATTTCATGATGTGGTAGGGGGCGAGAGTATGCTCATTTTGCAAATCAAGATGGCCAATACGTCGAAACTACACCGTGATGTACCAATGTCAGTATTTTACGATTAACATTAGTATATCTGAATGCGACCATATATGTGAAAACCGAAATGCAGAACCGCATATTGGAACTGCCGCATCAAGCTCAACCCGGGCAAAACCCGCAGGTTAACGGGTATAGGTCCAGGTTTGGCCCGCCAAGTGTCAGCGGGTCGGGTTTTTCGACAGCGCTGGAACCAAACCGACCCGTGTTTGCGGTCCAACCCTGGACTACTGGCGGGTTACCCGGACCTGTTGTTATCACTAGATGCACTCCGGAGCTGTAATCGAGCCAGATTGGAGATGCACTTGCAGGCAATGATCGAGGGAGCTTGGATGAATACTTGGTGGTGGTTGATGTGGAGGCGGTTGATCAGAAGGGAGGTGCGACAGAAGCTGAGGCTCAATTCATGGGTGAACTTGCCATCTTGGGAATATAGACAGTTGAGTACAACAACATCTGCTGAGAGATGAGACACTGGCTGGGAGCAGGAGACTGTCGATCTTGGAATGATGCTGTACTCGGTGTTAACTGATGATCAATGCATGGAGAGATAGAGAGGGATCACTTCACTTCATGTTCTGACATGATGGTAGAGTTGAGCTCAAGACAGGGAGGGATCAGAGGAGATGGGAGAAATTATCATGAGAAACTGGGACTTAAAAGAGTGTTGTGTGCAAGTTAATTTACCATCCCTGATATGGAAGCTACAAGTCTCAATCCGGCGGGTAATTACACTATTATGAGGTCTTCTAATCCCAATCTGGCAAGTTGTTTCCCTGATTTCTCATATCTGCTCATATCCTCCATATATTTCCCATCTTCATCCCCCATCTCTCTCTTTCTCGTCCACACCTCTACCATCATCGCAGAACACAAAGTCAAGTTATCCCTATCTCTCTCTCCATGCCATGATCATAACCTAATACCGAGTACAGCATTACACTGAGTGCAGCATACACCTAGTACAGCATACACCTAAGATTGTCTGTCGTCCCTTCATTCCCATGATTATGAGTTGACTTCTGCACGCAGCTTCAGCTTCCAGCGTGTGTCCCTACAGATCGATCGCCGCTAGCTAGCTCTCCATGTAAGCTCAATGGTAAAGCCACCTTGTCACATTCCTGTGGTTGCGAGTTAACTAACTGCTGACTAGAGTCTCATCAGCACCCAGCGCGCCTCCCTATCAATCACCTCCACTCAATCTTGATCATATCCTGCAAGTGTATCTCCAAACTCCCTTGATCGCAGTCTCGGAGTTTATCTCTAAGTTCACTCGATCCTGGCATCGAAGCGCATCTCAAAACTCACTTATTCATGGCCTCCATGTTCATCTGAAACCTTGCTTGATTGCAGCTTCAGAGGGTATCTTGGAGTACTCTCGATCATTATCTTCTGGCCCACCTCATATTGCTCCCAAGTACTGCCTGTAGCCAGTCCAGATATACCATGTCTAGATGGGTAGCTATATACATACTTAGATACAGAGATGAGAATTCAAATAGAATACATAAGTTTTAAAAATCATTGAACGATAAGTAGTCCCTAATATTTTCAGGCGCACCAGCAGCCTTCCCAAAGATGATGATGTTTTTCCCAGACTGCTCTACAGAGTTTCAACATGATCCCAGGCTTCGTGTCAGTGCTCCCAGGCTTCTCGCCGGTGCTCCCAGGTGCTCCCAGGCTTGTGGTTGGCGCTCCGAGACTTGTGGTCAGCACTCCTCGACTTGTAGTCGCCGCTCCCAGGCGCTACCCCGCGCACGCGAAGGCCACTGCACCAGTCCAGTAAAATCTGCAATCTGACCACCCTGTGATTCTGGTCCGATAACTCTCACTCACTCCCAGATACTCCCAGAGACAAAAATACATTTTCCTGATGTAGTTGGATAGCCATATAGATAAATACATACACAGATATACTGATGAGAATACAAACTGAACACAGGAGTATTAGAGATAATTGAACAATACATAGTAACTATGATTTCCTGGCACTCCAGTAGTGTTTCCAATGATAATGTTATTTCTAGACCAGTCTAAAGCAATTACAGGTGCTCTCAGGATTGTCACTGGCACTCCCAGGCTTGGCACAGGTGCTCTTGAATTTGGCACCAGCACTGCCAGGTTGATCATGGATGATCTGAGCGTGGTGACTAGTACTGCGAGGCTTGTGGTCAGCACTTCCAACCATGATGCCCATGCTTCGGAGCTTGTCTCCGGTACTTCCAGGTACTCCTCTAGTCATCGCGGGTTCTCCCACGTGCTTGCGGAATATTCACCAGTAGTGTCAGCAACGGTTCCACATCCGCAATTCGGTTCCGGGTCTGGGTTGGAACCAAACTGAAACCATTGCAATGGGTTTTAGCCCCGCAAAAAACCGAACTGCACTGACTCCATGGTTTTTTGGCCGGTTCCACAATTTACCAATCTCAGCACTTTGGTTCCAATTAAGTATTGGAGTTCTGATCCTATCACAATATGATATATATGTAAAAGATGCAATTTTGTATGCTCTTTTAGCAGCATGTCTCCAATTTGCGATCCGTTCAATATTCGTAGAGTTTCTGTCAAATAATGCTGAGAGTTGGGCGTTGTTCGTAGTAACTCAACCAATATTGATCAGATCGCTAATTGGCGACACGGAGGCGAGATAGTGTGCAAAACTGCATCTTTTACATATATATCATATTGTAATATGATCAGAACTCAAATACTCAATTGGAGCCAAAGTACTAAGTTTGCAACAATGAGGCCCTGCTGCATGCACAACCTGGCCAAAAAGCGATGGTTTGAGGTGCAGTTTGAGTTTGGAACCGCTCATTATTTGACGGTTCAGTCTATTGGCGGTTCCAAAACCAGATTTCGGCCAGCGTTCCGATTCCAACCCGGACTGTGGCCGGGTAACCCGGAACCGTGGCTAATAGCATTCACCAGCATGTCCTGTTGCTACCACAGGTTACTGTAGTGTTTGGGTCAACTGTAGGATCTGACCACCCCAAAATTGTGGTCCGACAACTCTAAATCACTCTTATATGATTGTAATCACAAAAATGTTATTCCCTGATCAGGTGAAGTTTTGTGTGGTGGCTGTAAGACTAGCCTGTGGTATCTGAACCGTATTACAATTTATTTATGATGTGTATTCCATTCAGCAAAACTTACTTTGAAATAATTATGTTTCAACTGTGTCGGATTTCAATAACACTTGAACAAACGTATAGTCATCGATAGTATCAATCAGGGGTATAGAATCTTGTATCTTTACATTCAACAGACCCATGGAAATGATTGATTGCTAACTGGTATGTATTCTATGTGTAATGTGAATGTATGATATAGCAAGATAATTCAAATATAATACGGAATGTAAATTACTGTATAGTACTGTTACATGTAATGGGTAGCAATATTTCATCCGCATAAGGTGAAATTAGTCTCCAAAAATGAACCCCACTCACTGATCCTTCTTCAAATTCCCAACAAATAATCCTACCGAACTATGTCCATTCTTCCACAATGCTTCGAAGCTTTGAATAATGGGATCTGATCATCAGTACATTTGTAACCCTTGTTGAGTTCTTTAAGTAACCTTACTGCACTTGGTTTTTTAAGTTGGTTCTCTAGAGTTTAATCATATTGATGGTGTTTTCAACCAGTTCATTGATTTCAAGAATATTCTTAAGTATTTATTTTCTGGAGAAATGGATTATACACAAGCTTGTACAACTCCAATAATCAAATTAAGACACCCAGAACATACACTCATCAGATTTCTATAGTTCACTGCAATGATTAATTCAAGCATTGAATTGAATAATCACCAAGTAAAACACATTGCAAGCATTCATCTCAATCGTGTTGCTACAGTAACACTATGTGCTACCTGGCTGCAGCGTCAGCTCAAGAAGGCGTAGAGCCCATTGGATGGTGGTCAGAGGGAAGACGTAACTGGTTTCGACACAGAAATGAGGCTTTCCAATCTAGCTTGCATCATGCATGGGTTGCATTGGAGATTGATATCTCTCCTTGACACTCACCAGACCAGCACACTGACGGGTGAGCCCTCTTAGTAATGTCTGAACCACAGTAAGAAGTACTTCAATGCTCATTTCAGTTTCCTTGGCAATGAAAAGGCACTTCAAACATTCGAGGATGCATGATGTAGTCAACTAAAAGTGGCGATCTGGAAGCCACCATTTCCAGAGAAATACTGCATCATTTCGTGGTGGTGTCTTCTCTGTCCCCATTGTGTACCTAGTGAGACGAACGGAATGAACTGCCTGATTGTTGTCTTGAAATGAACTCACTGGGATTGCTACTGCATTGTATCCAATGTATACGGTATCATTCGGTCTACTCCGAGTTTGATTGTGATTGACGTAGTCTGTGATGTTGGGAAATAACCTGAAACACCAAGTAAGGTGTTTCTGTAGTTCCCTTGTTGGCATCGCACACCACTTGGCCAAGTCATCAATGGTCTTGATTGCTGGTCATGGGTTTCCCATCATTTGCTTGAGAGGTGGTTTTGTTAGAGGCATTTCGGGATGGTGAAGATGTTTTGCAGTGTATACATACAGCAATCAATACCGAAATACCACCTTTAGGGCTTGTACTACCAGATCTAATGGCAACATACTGATGATTCGATGGTCCATATGCATGATGAAGTTCCATCGTCACTTTATTGGCAAGTTCAGAGCTTGCATCCTTGAGGTAACCAAGCTAGTGGATATGGTCAGAGATCCAAGAAGAGTTTCAGGAAATGCATCTTGACAAAGTTAATATTTGATTTTTCAACATGTTGTTGTGCAATGTCTGACTTGTACTGCATTTTGTCATTATCAACACCACAAAGTTTTGCCACTGGAGAAAGTTTACGCCTAGCAGGGTCACTCTCCTGTTCTGTTGGTGTGTCCAAAGCAAGCGGCATTTTCAACGATTCAGAGACCATCTTTGTAGATTTCCTTGCATGGAATCGACTGAAAGCATTCTTCTGATGATGACACTCCTCCAGATACTGCTCCATGTACTTCAGCATGGCTTCAGTATAGTACTGGTAATGTGCCATAAGGTGAAAATCCACCAAGTTCATGGCGTACATCAGGGTTTCTTTTAAGGGAATTCTTGAACCCGCTGAAGGGATTCTAAGAGTTGCAGCAAGAACTTGAACAAACACACACCTGAGTACTCTCATCTGCTTACCACTCGATGGCAAAAACTGGCTATATGGCTTGTTGAATCAAGCAAAGCAAGAATATGGAGACACCTTCCCCCAGACCAGACTGAATGTGCCAATCCTCGAATATTGATCCAGGAAGGAGATCACACAGCCTTTCAAATGCTTAACAATGCTGAGATAGACGATATGATGTTTCTCAGGTCCGATAATTATCATTTGGGAGATGGATTTCCCATTCTGGGAGAAGCTATTTGAGGTGCCAACTGCTCGATCGTCTAGCGAATGTCTTGCATCCCGTCTTGCTGTCACATCCGTCTGAGTTGTGAATAGTATTTTAGTTGAGTAGGAGTGATAGTCTCGCAACTGTAACGAGGAAAAAATCCTCTCTCCAAGTGATGGTTTCGGTGCTTTAAACACCAGGCAACTGGGCTGCTTGATCAAGTGCAAGTGAATCATTTCAAAGTTATCAGCCTTCCAGCAGCAGATAACAGCATAACATCGCCGCATCCGACTGTGAACACAAAGCATATGCTTTCCAGGGTTAAAAAGCCGTGAAAGGGGCCACAAAAACACCTTGAAGACCTTTCTCAATACCTGCCTGTTGTTGATTTGTTGTTCGTTTACAGGAGTTGTTTTTCCATGTCCTTGAAAGTGATATTTCGGAGGAACGGAAAGAATGGTAAAAACGATGTGTTCAAGATTCAAAGTCTTTCATTTGATTTTCTAGTCAATGTTTACCAGACTCAAATATACTTGTCATTCTTTCTTGCTACCCAAACTGTTTGTAAATTGTGTCAGGCAGAATGGTTTAATAAAGGGGCAATTGATGCTCCAAGTAGCCACTGTAGCTATTGATGTGGCCAGAATCATTTTTGCTGTGATGAAATTCAACTCATGTAGCTGTTCATACAACCACGAGTCGCATGACTTCTCCTCTGAGTTGATATGTTCGTTAGCTGTTCTGAACTTCTGTCCAGTAGCATACAACCTATATTCCCTGACAGCAGGCTGTGGCATGTGGAACCCAAATCATTCAACAGGATTGTGGTAGAACAACCGTTTCGCATCATTATTGCAATGGTTGTTTAGATTGGCCCATCAATTGTAACACTCTGTACCTGATTTCTAAGAGTGGATGCCCATAGTGTAGGACATTTTGTGTATTCTTTTAAATCATGTGTGGGATGAAGTGAAGTTGCTGACAGTTTCCATTGAAGGGTTCATCCAATGCATGTTGATAATGGCTCAACGCACATTGTGCTTGGTACACTAGTCTACTAACAGTTCCACGTTCTCGGATACAAGTGGTGACAATAGATATAATTCGTTTTCCAATATATTTAAACGCTCATACCTATTACGCTTGCCGGCAAGATGGTTATTTAAGTGTAGAGTATCATCAAGGTATGTCCGAACGGGAGGTTGCTCTGGATTGACTAACAGATTCTTATTGTCAGCTTCTGTATCACTCAAAAGATCATCACAAGGGTGAAGAAAATTGCTGGAATGGTGTATATGAACCAATGTAACTAGACTTATATCATAATCAATCGCAAAGTAATCATTTCACAGTTGTTCAGCAGCATTTGATACAATCCTTTGTTTCTGGTCATGACAGGTGAGTGATGTAAAGGGTGATGTAGTATTATGTCTTGGAGCAGTAAAGTCACCATTCACCAATATCCAGGTTTAGTGTTAGCAACGGATCCGGACCATCACTTCGAGTCTGGGTTTGAGTCCAAACCGAACTGTTGCCAAATCGGTGGTCCCAGTCGTCAATTGACCCAAACCGTCAACTCAGGTACAGTTCAATGGTAAACTCCCAACCATGTTGAATTGGGTGGGTTGTCAGCGGGTCGCCCAGTGGGTCCATCTACAGATTCATCTAAGCCTCTTGTATTTGCAGTTTGTTAATAGTATCATTTCAATATCGCATTTTTGACAACGAATAATGCGCTTTTACATGTTGTGTAGTTCGCAATATTGATTAATTTGGTATCTGTGTTTCACCTTTGATATATGGTATTATTGCCTATCAAGGCCGTCGATGATAATGTTATGCGCGCGAAGATCCGCCCGATAAATGGATTACCAAATATGTAACACCTAATACTGTTAACACACCGTTGACGCTCATTTTCAGGATTCAGCAGGGAGCATGTTGCCCCTGTTTTTGGGTCCAAAGCTGCCAATATCTCATAAATGGATGTCTGCAACCAATCGGAACATATATTACCCAAGATGCAAAGCAATGAATCGTTGATGCTGTGTTGATGCTAATTCTAAGAATAGCATACTGACCGTGTTGCGGTCTCTTGCTCCTATAAAAGCTGCCAATACGTCCGTTATCAATTAGAACAACCAAATCACTGGTGAATTACCGAACTTACAAGACCACAAATCATGGATGCTCCATTGACGCTCATTGTAATGTAATGTCTATTCAACATCTGCTGCCATCGATAATTGTTTTCATCATGATTTGAACTTAGTGGTTGTCTTTCTGTGAGATTAAGACTCAGCCCTGTGGCAAAGCCGAGCAGAGTAATATTCTTGCACTGTTCACTCTCACAAGGCTAAAAATAATGTATCTCACCAAAAGATTCATGGCGCCTGCTATACATCTGTTTATGAACCGATAGTTACAAGCTACTGCTCACCATCCGCCCATAGTACATCTCTAACTGAAACTCTCAGTCAAGCTACATAAAGACACTGGTGAACCATCGATGCATTCTGTCCTACTTTTTCTTCAATCTTTGATTTCTGCTTGTTTCCATTACATTGACTGTCACCAACACCTTAAGACCTGTCTCTTTGCCTTCCGTGTTGGCCGAATCAATCCAGGAACATTTGGGGCAAGACTCGCACCCTGCTGCTCAGGGTATTGCGGATCCTTGAAGGTATTGTTTTGCTTCTTATCAGATTCATTGTCTGCCGTGCAATTGTATTTGCTGTCCTCTGGATCATCCAAGTCGCCATTCCAGTCTCGCCAATTTTTGGTGTCCGAAATGCTTTCAGGTGCGCTATCCTAGTCACTTTCAACTAGATGAGGGATGATTCTCCGGATCTGCCGGACATTTATGATTTGAGTTCATCCTCCAGGAAGGTCATTTGCAGACAAAGCTGGTGGCAAAGGTGATGTTTCTGATAATTCAAATGCAGCCACACCAATCTGTTGAAAGAGTGACCAGGATGCTTTGATGATCTCTTCCATATCCGAAATGTATCCTACCACTGTCATCTGCCTGTTTTGAATGTGATATTCATTCGGTGAAGCACGTAGGTTATGGCTGCCCTGCAACATCTTCAAAAAGTGATAGACCTTGGCCATTCTGTGAAACGTCATTTCCTGCGGCACTTTCTTCATTTCTGAGTCATTTCCTGAGTTCGCTGTATCCAATACTGAGTTATGGTCTGCCAAAATCCTGGAATTGGCCCGGGCAAATTGCCTTACAACACCTTTTTCGCAAAGGGTCTTGCGTGTGGTTTCTGACTGCCTCCAGCCAATGACATGTCGCCCAAGGGAAAAACTGGCCTGCACTCCGACACAATGTGATATGATAGATGATACGTCACATGCCACATTGGAGAGATCAGCGTACTTTGAGTGCATTTCATCGAGTTGGCCCCACCAGTCGGTTATGTCCGGAATCCTAAATGTACTACTGATCTTCATTGGGTGGGAGTGGCAATCATTGAGATTTGGATTGATTTGCCCCCAGTTTGTTGTTGCTTCATGCGGCAAAATCAAATAGAGCCTGGCGGCGGTCCATATGCGTGCTGCGCCATTGTTTCATCCAGGTGTCGTCTCAGCCACATTATTTGGCGTTAAGTATTCTTCATCAACGCTGGACAAATCATATGGATCAAACAATGATGGATGGGATCCTGAACCTGTTGCAGAGGGGATGAGATTGCTGCTCGGTAAGATTTCAAGTTTAGTGACCGACACACTTCAATGTTTGGCACAGTATTCATTCTCCGCATACTTCAGAAAGGCCTCTTGGAATGGGGTACTATAAGATATCCCATCCTCAGGATAAATATCCATCCTCCTGTCCCAGTTTCAAAACGATCGCAACTTCCGGAAACGATGGAGGATCTGTGCAGAAATGAGAAGCATACCCATCATTGGAGTCGCTTCAGTGTAATATTTTGACAGCTTCTGTCAAGCTAACTTCACAGCGAAGATCAAATCATCTTTTCTTTGAGTCTTCTTCTTAGCCGAAGGTCGCATCATGCCATCCATATCATCGAACATGTCATTGTACACTTTGATAACATGATACCATGTGACTGTATGCCGCTTCAAAATTCACATGATCCAATATTGGAATGGCCTCATTTCTTCCATCACATGATTGAAAATGCTGCATTCATCTTGTGTTGTGAAGAGTGGCCGGTAATCATTCTATTTTGAATTTGGGAGCCCCGCGATGGTGAATTCCCATAATTGGTTGGCTCGCTCAAGCAACTCCAGTGTAGAGTTCCAATGTGTCTTCACATCCCTAATCAGATGTATGCGATGCGGACTTTGACTTTTTGACAGTGAATAAACTCGTTTCGAGGACCAGGTGTCAGCGTAATGAATACAGCAAACATTCTCCGCTATAAGAAGGTCAGTTTCAGGACTTTCAAAATATCATGAAATACGTAATTTCTCAATTATATTTGCTAAACCTGGTCTCATGGCTGACACCTTATTGATTCTTGCATTGTCCTCTTTTCAATGTCTTTGACTCTTCCCACTGTCTATGCTTTCACTTTCTCCAAATTGCTGATTGCGCTCAGGGGCTTCCGAAGACTTGGTGCGGCCTTTCACATCGAGACTACTCGTGAATGCACCTTAAGCCAGGTGTATGATGTGTGCCATGAATGGTATGTAGTTCCTCAATGCAGGCCACTCGATTCCAGACGTCTCAAGTGTTCATTGCAGCTCGTGCATCAGCAAAAAGATATTCCGTTGAGGTGGAATGGCACCATCAGAGTGGATGTGCTTAGTCAGAGCCGTCAGAGACACCCTGTTGGCGGATTACTCCGTGCCCGGCGTCAATCAAGCACATCACATAGCATATCTCCGTCCTATCACTGTGTTACCATTTCTTCTCATTCTGTTGGTCTCATATTTCAAATGCTCACTCGGGCGTTGTAGCCAACTGTGACAATACGTGGGATTGGATTCATTGGGTATGCGTTAGCATCGGGATTGCCATGCGATGGGTGACGCTGCGAAAATCTCTCCTCGCGTTCCTTCTACCTGCGTGCAAAATGTAATTGTCTCTTTACTAATTATATACATCATTCCAAGTCGCCAGATCTATGTCGCTATTGACAATCCGTCGCTCGTTCCGTCGGTCTCCTGTCCTACTTGTATTATCTATCTCTGGAATTATGTGCGCAGAACTGACAATGTTTCGCATGCTGAAAACTTGCAAGGCAACAGCTCATGGTGCTTTTCTCATGTGTACAAATTTTGAGACGGGATCCAAGTTACTAGAGTTTTCAGGTATTGTGCTGAACGCAAGTGCTAACAAAGTACTCAAGGAAAGCTCCATCCTCGTTTAGGAGATTGATTTTGAATAGTCAATGCAGTTGCCATGGGAGACGCCCATCCAACGCACCATAACACATCCCCAGGCGTTGCTTTACCCACACCCAGTTGTTCCGTCGATCCCCTCTGTGGCAGCTTAGGCTTTCTGTGCATCGATCCATCTGAGATATGCTTTCACCATCTAAACACTCAACTTGAACCTTAATACCATGGTAAATACAGAGCTCCATTGCATGCAGTTGTTCATCTGATATATATGTCTTGTTATGACTCTTATGATTGATAAACTCCCGCGTACCACTGTATATTGCCACGCGGTGTGTTGCGTGTTGGGTATTGTCGAGTAATGCTCTGATGTCTTTGATGATCGCATCAGGATGGATTACATCACGGCGGTTTTGGGGTCCCATGAATTCATGTTTCACATAAGTCTGGGGGCTCAGGGGGGCAGCCATATCAGCACCAGGAGGGAGGACTTTGGAGGCGGGAGTGCTGTTCTCCCAACCCTGAGTGAGGGCATGGAGATTGAGCTCTCTGATTTCGAAGCAGAGGATGCGATACTGAGATGTGATGTCTTGTGGCAGGTAGTTGAGATTGTGATTGGAGGCATTCCAACAGTTCTTGAGGTTCGTTTTATGTGGTCGTTGATGTCTCCCGGCAGAATACTTCTGCAAGGCTCCGAATCAACAAATCTGTTCGACCCAAAGAAACAACAAGTGCATTTTCGGACAGTTGAAGTCGGCATCTAATTGCTTGGAAACAACTATCTGGTGGCGGATATAATCCCACCAGGTGTTCATTTCGCCCCCCTATTTGGACGGCGTCCAAGTTTCAGCATTTGTTCCCTCGTCCACCTTTCACTTCTTCACGAGATCCGTTCTCAGGGCATTGGCTTTGGCCTTCGCCTTGTTGCCGGCTTACCCGAGTAAGAAAACATCTTTAAAGGCATGAAAATGACACAAGGCGTCCTCCATGTAGCTCAATGTTTTATCATCGTGAGATTTATATGGAGTATACATATAGAATTCTAACAATGCCTGTGTGTGCTCAATTGCATGATTGAATATGGGACACTGAGCAGGGCTTCCGCCTCATAGAGACTGGGTTACAACTCCAAGCAGGTACTGACTCATTTCCTTCATCTCCTTCCCATTCGATTGAGAAACTTCTTCATATGACTCATTTTTCCATATGAGGTGGTGGTAAGGAGGCAACGATAACCAGATTGCATTGAACTTGTCGAGCCATTCGTGCGTCTTCAGGAAGTGGAAAATCCACTTCTGGAGGTGGTCAAGCATTCCAATCTGCATTGTATGGAGAATGTTGAGTTTAGGGAGGTCGCTCACTATACAGGGAATATGTTGAAACACGTTGATTCCTCCGTGCGCATGGGGCGACCAGAGTTTGACATTGGCTGCCTTGGTGTTGGCATCGCTGAGCATTGGGTATAGGTTGTGATCCCGCTGGGGGTGTTGCTTGTCAGTAGGGACATAATTTCTAAGCTCGTTCGTTGTACACTCGCACCAAAAACATACATGCCACTCGAGATTATATGGGTCGCTATACTCAGGGAAATCTGCAATCCATGCTGTCAAAATGGTTTGCAAAGTCTCAAGTTGTCATCTGCAAAAAGAACGTTGTAATACCCACTCTCGGCGCCGGGATTTTGTTTAATGGTGAGAGGCTGAAGTTCCTGGCGCAGTACTCTGTTCAGCACCTCTCAGTGTGTTTACCGCTACTCATGCCGCCGCTTTGGAGGAATATCGTGGTTATTGATTGCAGTCGGCAGGGGAGCGACCAGTACATTGCTGTGCGTTCAGGGCATCTGGCGGATCTTCGAAGATAGATTGCCAATTATCATATATACAGTCTACTCTTTCTTGTTGCCAGCAAAATTCGAGAGATGTATTCTGTCGGACATAAACATCGAGCGAACCAGTGTATCAACCACTCTGTGCGTTGACTAAACATCCATTAGCACGTTATTATCCTGGAGTATCTCTCCTTACCTGTGTCTCCCACCACCAGTCCGCAGTGTGCATTGCGGTATAGAGGAATTTCGGTGGCGTATCGCTGTTAATGCAACACTGAGGGGCATAAATGAGATGCTAGGCATAGGCTGGCTGCTGCGTCAACCATCTCATGCTTCTAATGATGTCTCGGCTCTCTTATTTGATTGGGCATTGGTGATTTTCATTCCATCTCATATCCTCGATAGTGTGTACTTCCCACTCCCCGAGGGCCTGATTATCTGGCATTCCAGCCACAAGCTCTTGGACGCAATCCCCGTTTTTGAAGCTACGGAAACGCAGAGCGGTGTTTTCTTTGTTCAACACATTGTCATAGTACATCTTCATGCCTTTCTTCTGGATCCCACACTGGATATGAGGGTACTCTTCACGCGTCGCAAACGGGTAGTAGAAATTGTTTTGTAGGCTCCTCTCAAGGTAACCCTGTGCGTCGAGTTTCCATGGCTCAGCAATGTAATCGATCAGCGGAGGGCCAACGCCAGGGTATTTTTCCATCCATGGCAGAGGAGGTGACAGTGGTTGAGACTCAGAGTCTGAAATGATTTCAACGTGTTCGAGGTAGGGAAACGTGTCCAACTCTTCAACAGAATCATTGTTAATGTTGAATTTAGAATGCTGAGTCAATTCAACATGTCAGGGCGTGCAGCGAATAGTCAGACTTTTCTGGCTCGCAACTTAAAGGTGTTGAGGATGGTGTAATTTGATATGTTCAAGTCGCCAGCTGTCTGAGGGGAACTTCTTTTGGCATAAACATTCGGGGCAATGAAAAGGGGTCTTCTCCGGCATTGTCGATCACACACGAAGAGCGGAGTATTCACCGTTTAAAAGGACGAAAGTTGGTGCTGGGCATTAGCAGCCTGGCGTGTAAGCTCACGATACCTTTAGCTAACTTATTGAGCCTTAACAGCATCACAAGGAGGTTCCATACATGCCAGAAGTTGCAAAAACGCTGCAAGAGCAGTGTCCCATAATACTATGAATAAAATAAAAGCAATACAAAACCCTGAGCAATTCAAAAGCCTCGCGACGCGTGTACTAGTCAATCCCTGAGATCAATAGATTAGCACAAAGAAACCGAACTTGTCAGGAACTCGACCCTCACCCGAACAAATCAACCATAACCTCCTCTGCAATGTGAGGACTGGTTGACTCCTCCCCTACCGAGCCATCAGGGCGTGCCTCAGGGAGAGTGGTATCCGGGAGAGGGACATGGGGGAGACTTTTGTCACCTACCGATTCGCCGAGCAGCTGCTGATCCATACCTACATCCGAGGTGTTTCCAGCTGCCTCAGCTTGTCACAGAGTTGGAACTGCCGGGCGAGGTTTTCGTCTTGTCACTAGCCCCAAAAGCTCCCACCCACTGAGGGGATGAGTCTACGGAGTTCATCATCCTGGGCGAGACACTGGGGTTGGTGGCCAAAGAGAAGGCATCGGGGGTTGTGACCATTGGGTATACTTGCGCATTTGCTGGCGTTGCTCAGGTAGCACGATTGGCTGATAGTATACCACGGCATCTACATCATCAGCCCAGGTATTTACCATCTCTCCCTGGCCAATCGTGCGATGTTCTTTGCCACCATCCTCATCATTATCCTCCTCCTCCTCCTTATCCTCCTCCTCCTCCTTATCTTCCTCCTCCTCCTCATCCTCCTTGTCTTCATCTGCCTCCTCTTCATCATCTTCTTTTTCATCATCACTGTGTCTTTCCATATCCACATCGCCGTCTAAATCGACGCCGTCCGGTGTGTCCACATCATCCTCCATGCGCATATCGATATCAGGATAATTCTCTGAGTCATAATCACTGTCCGACTCGGTAGAATAGGTCTCATCATCTGAGGAAACTGATAAGGCGGGTGATGCTTTGGGCACTACTAATACCCACAATAGTTAGCCCTCTGTGTCCGAGTCTGCCTCAGACATTTCCTTCTGCACCTGATAACCAACCGCACAGCAGATATCATCTCCCCCTGGAGTTTGTTTAACAATACCTTTCCCTTTACGGTTTCCCTTCCCATTCCCTAGATTTAGGAACAGTTCCAAGCTGCTAGAACGGTTCCGGGTTAGGGTTGGAACTGGAACCGAACCATTGCAACGGATTTTGCCACACGAAAACCCTGACCATTGCAATTGGGCCGGCTTTATCACCGATAACCCGGCATTTCAACCTTGCAACTTTGGCTCCAATTAAGTATTTGAGTTCTAACTGTATTGTGACATGATCAATATGTGGATTGTTCAGTTTTAGCCACACTTTCACCTCCCGCATTGAAATTAGCGATCCTATCAATATTCGTTTAGTGGGTATCGAAAATCCACGAACTTCACCTTAACAATCCCATTATTCCACAGCGATTCAACGAATATCCGTTGGATCGCAAATCTTAAAGCGGGAGGTGAAAGAGGGGCTAACACTGCACAATCTACATATTGATCATGTCACAATATCATCAGAACTCAGATACATAATTGGAGCTAAAGTTGAGCCAAAGTAGTAGAAACAGTAAAATGGAACAGTGGTCCAGTTCCAACCCGGCCAAAAACCCGCTGGTTTATGTCTGGCCTAGGTAACAACCCTGCGAAGATGGAGTGCTTCGGGTTTTTGGATGGGTCAGTAACCGAATGGAACCTTTTTTCCGGTGCAAACCCGGACCGCTGGTGGGTTACCTGGACCCGTTGCTAACACTACCCTTCTCGTTCCCTTGCTCCAATGCCTTCGCCTTCCCCTTCCCTTTCCCCTTCCCTTTCCCCTTCCCATCATTTCCTCCCTTCCCTTTCCCAGTCCCTTTCTCACCACCCCATCTGTCCTCCTCACCCTTGCCATAGTCATTGTCATTGCCATTGCTAGGATAGCTCCTTCCACCACTCGGCGATCTGGGATCCACCCAGTTCTCATCATCATCATCCTTCTCGATTTTCTCATCCCAATTCAGTTGTCTAACTCCCAGGATGTCGCCTGGCTTGTGCTGGCAGCGGCTTGGTGGCGCAATCTTTACCCTGAGATCATCGCTACAGTATCCGGAGAAATGCTCACCAGTGCATTTAACCTTCTCTGAGCTGGTTGTCTGTGGATTAGATTGATCGAGGTGATCCCCGAAGGCCCGGGGGTTGTCCCACCTCCAATTGATCATTTGGTCACGGGTTTTGTCAAACATTTGCCCCATATATGAGCGGAAGGCTGCCCACCACTCTGGAAAAAAAGCGAACTTCTGCTCCTCCGGTGCGGCCACATTGGCAGGAATTGTGAAAAGTGGCGAGTCGTGACTGGATCAAGCAAGATTATATCATAAAAGAGGTCCCATGCCCACTCATCCTTCATGCCACAAACAGTATATGTCCGTATGAGTCCACAGATGTGTTTCGAGATGAATCCCTTGATACGGTCCTGCTGCAACGACAGTTATCAATTTTTAACCAATGTGGACATTTTTGCCCTTCCAGTTGCCTTACACTTTCCTTTGCGGCTGCCCTTTGGTGCCATCGCAGTGAGTCAAAAATGAATCTACATCCGAGGCATTGGCTTTATGATACAGTTGGATGAAGCGGAAGCTAGCCCAGAGGGAACATATAAAGTTGTGTAGGTTACTGGGTGTGTTTGGGAACGAGAGGCGTTGTTTTGTGCAAGTCACTTGATGTTGAGAGAGTTGAGGATGCTGGCGGTGTGTTAAACATGGGAGGAAAAGAGAATGCAGGTGTGGGTGGGAAGAAGGGATATACATACTCGAGTTCCTGTGGTTTCTTGGTTCACCCTGTTTTGTTCGTTAATAAACACAATATGGGCCAACCTTTATCTGGCACAACTACCACACACGTCATGACTGAGAAGCCTTGAGACGAGATTCAGTACTCGTGGTGAGGAAAGTTCACAATGCCAGGCATTGCAATTGCATCACACACCAGTTTTATGGCTCAGACCTTGGGCATCTTGCAGCAAACTGACTAGTTCTCATTTTGTCCCAACTGTGCAACCATCCAACATGGCTACCAACATGCCTAGCCATGGAAAATACACATGCAACTGATGTCATACGATAGAGCATAGGTCATTGTTCGCTTTGCGTTGCTTTCAGCTGTGCCAAAGGGGGATTTCGGCCAAGAAGCTAAAGATATACACCATTCATAGTTTGAAGTATTGTGCCAGGAACCAGTGCAATACTATGATAACCGTACCAAGAAGGCATAAACTCCCTTCAAGAGGTGCAAATAGGCCTTTAGACGTTGGTGTAACAGTGAATATCAATGCTGAGTTTAATCTGATGGCAGTTAACCCCATAATTGACTGCTTTTCAAGGGATCTCATCCCCGAGTATTGTCAGGGTTTAGAGTCTTGCGCGGTTTACTCTGCGCCTACCTTTTTTGTGGAAATCCTACCTGGTCGCTCGAGTAGGAGTCTACAATGCCTGCCGTTGCATATGCATGCACAGGCAGTGATTCCTACATTCTTAATATCGAACATCTATATCGGACTATCCCTTCCCAAAGCTCCATCCCTGACAAGACTCTGGTCGTATGAAATGTTTGAAGTCTTGCTAATTGTCAGAATCAACAAACGCCTGGGGCTTCGGGGAATTCTCAACTTCCACCTGCCAAGAGACTCGTTCCAGGACCGGCTGGTAAGAGGGATTCCTTTCAAGGAGGGCATTCCATTGCCTCTACAATCCATTGTCAGAACCCCACCCCTTCATGTTTGGTGAACAATTCCCGCGTTTCAGGAATCATTCAGCACGTGACTTCCACCCCGTCCGCTACACAGCGATGGTTAATAAATACTTCAACCGCCACGACAGGGACAAGCAGTCGTAGCACACCAGCACTGTGAGGAACCTCAACGCATCGCATTGTATTACGCTCCGCATTCGGCATTGCTATCACTCCCACTCCTTTCAGCGGTCTTGAAAACCTTCCTATCCCCATCCCTAATCTACAATCCCACGGGATCATTACAACTCCACTCCAAACGTGAGCTACCGAAAAGATTGAGACAATGAGGCCGTAGAAATTGCAACCGCAGGTGGTGTCTACACCTCATTTAATAATCTCCAGCAGTCGCAAAATCCGTCATTGTGGTCACTCAGACACGGTGCGTCTTGGGTTTGCAACGGGCAGACTCCTGGAGCTCTATATGTGGAATAGACGGCCGTTTAAAAGTGCAAGTGCCTTGGAGAAAGTAAGTTATGAAACATGACGCGTTTCGAAAGTTGTAGCTGAAGCCCCACACTGGCAGATACTTGAGCCGTACTGGAACACTGCTATGCAACAAAACACCATTTGGTCCATAGCATTTGAGGCGCACACAAAGAAGATCTTGAAAGAGGTATGCTGAAGCAATGGCCCACGTTGGATATTATACACTCAAACCGGTACCAGGATCATGCACAACTCAATATGGTTAAATCCCAATTTGTTTAATCAGCAAGGGACAACATAGCAGAGCGTTATGATCTCCACCACATTGAATCCGCCGCAGAGGGTTTGGAATTCATTGATTCCCCTGTGGCAGACAATAAGTATCTTTTTCTTGTAGCAGAGCGTGTGGAAGACGGTGTACACGGCCCAAATCCAACACAGAGAGAGTCCAAAGCTGCTAACAATTGCCAGCGTCCACCTTACTTCCGGGCGGAAGCTATCACGCGGTTTATCTACATCAAAATTGATCTTCGGGCGAATAACCGCGGTAAGTATACTGATGGATTTGATAATTCCATGATTGATGACAAGGATGGTAATATACCCTCGCCACTGATCATGATTGCCTGCACCGCATTGCGCCATGCTCTCTTGAAGTGGCAAAAGAACAAAGGTGTTCATCCGAAAGCTTCCCAGTCAAAGCTGAGAGCGGACAGACCTGATCGCTCAACCTACTTCAATTAGAAGAATGACAGTGGTAAGAATGCATCCTCCTGCGTTGCAATGGGTCGCAAGTTGTTAACCTCGCCTGGCGTTGCAGACACGTATAGATTCTTGATGAATACCTGGAACACACTACTGGTGAGATACCAACAGAGTGTGAGTAAAAACACTCTTGCTAAAGTCAAGTATCGGATCCAACAGGGGGGGAACCCAACGCCTGCCATGGTCATCAGTGTTGAAGCAGCGCGTCTTGACAATGCTATTTTTCTTCACTATTTGACCTCCGACATGGCGCTTTAGCAGCCTGAGATCGGAAGCACTGACCGAAACATCCCAGTAGCCAACAATTGCATGGATGATGAACGGCATTTCGTGATGCCAGGGGGCAGCGGGGATTATGAAGATGATGGTGGCAAAAGTGACGAGCGCGATGCCATCCCCACCGCCAGCCAGTGACGACGGCCTGCGACTGAACTCGACAGGTTTGACCTGGGATCCAGCGATGTTGACGGGTATGAGGGAGAGAATGGCGATGATGCAGATGCAGATGCGGATGAGGTGAAACAAGCATCGCAAGCCGATGATGGATCAACGCAGAGTCTGGAGGACTGAGGGCATAGTACTAGAGAGTGTGAAGATTGGACAGTATATTTCAGACATGAAAAATACGATAATGGCGAAGCAAATGCAATGGCAAGCGAATGTATCTCAAGCAAAGACTGTATTGCAATAAGTGACAAAATCTCAAAGCTAAACATAAATGAGAGTGCGGCATGTGGCTATCGGCTGAAGAAAGGCATAAACATCACCAGGCGTTGCGTAAACGGCCAGATCAGAACTTCAGCCCCTGCGATGAGTTTAACACACGTGTCGTTCTGATTGTGTGTATACGTCACTGCCTTCCGGACACAAAGTACAAGAGGTAAGTATGCAACACGACCCATCGCGAGGGCGACGGGAAGAGTGTACTTATCCGTCAGTGTGTACAAGGTTCTGTCAGTGCCGTCACAGTGGTCCGGAACAGCCAGGTGTTTCTGATGGAATCTAGGGTTGTTGCTGATGAGTGTCATCGAGTAATATGGAGAAGCATTATCAGTTGTAATACCAAGGAAACGGCCGTCGGTAAGCTTAAAATGATCAAGCACGTCATTCAAATGGACGGCCAACCTTGCTCCAGTGTGTTGGCCCTTGCCCTATCATCCTTGATTAGCGTACGAAAGTGGAAAAGAATAGGCGATCAACCTTATTGCATGTGAGTTGAATTTCACGTAATGCCCATTTTAGATTCATATGGTAAGCAATGACCGACGTTATGGCTAGTTTGTTGGTTTATGTCCATCCGTCCAAAGCTAAACAAACCTTATTTTGTGATGGCAATTGGTTCGCAATTGCATCCACAGTCAGCAGATATTCCCTCCCGGAAATGTTGATAAGAGTCGTTGCAGATGGCTGCAGTCAGTCATCGTCTAATGCCTTATATGACCGTTGTAGCTCCAGATATGATATAGCTTCCCATGGAATATGATCTGAAACAAATCCTAACATGAGATAACGATTCCACGTGGCTTGGTGAAATTCAGAATTTCATAGTCATTAGCTGCCAGTTTGGAATGTTTTGTCTGCCATTTCGGTCAATATGGATTAACCTGGATGTGTAATTTGATTTTCCTCAGCGAACTGACTATTGTGATTCCTTGACTTCCTTGCCTCCTCAGGATTGCCGAAGCTGTTTCATCTTCCATCGAACTAGTCAATTGAGTCACCCCTGACTCTGTTAATTTGTTTAACTTTGTGATGTAAGCGTTACCTAGCAAGTCTTTCCCCATTGAGCTGGTCCCATGTTCTGATGGATGGGGCAGAACTTGATCACAAACGATAAATATGATGCCAGGGCAGCCATTCTTCTCAATTCTGCAGTGTAAATCGAATCGACAGGAAGGCGTATGTCCAGAATTATTCCAAGCAATACACCGCATTGAGCCTCCATTTATTGAAGCCCACCAAGCATCGAAGAAGATGTGAAAAGTATGGTCGCTCAAATCACGAATAAAGACACGTTCATTTTGCAAGAGATCATAACCTTGAGCAATGAGGTGTTCAAAGATGTTGAATCCGAAAAGCCAGTAGGAATTGGAATGCTGGGTAATCCGACTCGAGAAACTAAGAAAAGTAACGTTACAGAAAAGCTAACTGTGGGTTCTGAAATATTGAAGCTACAAGCAAAACAATCAGGTATGTAAGACATTGCATGCATATTTGAGAAGTTGTATACCAGGACAGATTGCAAAGACTAACCGCGTAGAACTCGATTTAGGAACAGCACAATGCTGTTCATTGCGGTGTAGTGTTCTCAGCCTCCACAAAAACCGTTGAGGCTGCGTTGGCGCTCAATTGTAGATGACAGACGCGATATCGTCAATAGCATTTTTGCCAATAAAGGCTGCCAATAGGTATATTGTGGGTTATCTGCATTGCATTGCCGTTAGATTATCCAAGATGGAAGTTCAAAAATCATTCAAGCGCTGTTGAAGCTCTGTTGATGCTCTGTTGACACTCATTTTGCGATATGGTTACAATTCTGTTGTAAGCATTTTTGCCTAGAAAGGAAGCTGATAGTTCGAATATGGATTGCTGTAGTCGCATAGCCCTTGATTTTCAAAGATGGAAGGCCTACAATCATTGACACTCTGTTGACGCCAATTTTTAGGGTGTAGTAATGATCATGTCGAAAGCATTTTGCCTAGAAATGTGGCTGATAGTTCAATGATGGGTTATTGTCGCTGCACAGCCCTTGCATCATCCAAGATGCAAGCCCAAAAGTTGTTGACGCTCCGTTGACACTCATTTTTAGGACATACCATATTTTACCGGGTGATCACCCATGACTGGAAAACCGACCCCCCACAGGTGGTATTTATTGACCCAAATGACCTGTCTGAACCACTCTCCCTGACCTGGTCACTACAGTGGGTTGACTACTAACCCATTTTCTCCCTTTTCCATGCTCCATAGAATCCTCTTGGTCTAGCATATCATCAATATATACAACAGAGTTCTCCTCCCCCCCATTCTCCTCCTCATCCCACCCCTCTCCACCCATCATATCTTCTTCCTCAACCTCCCAATCACAAGCACAATTACAGATGCCTGCTTTGAACCTATGATCTTCTTTCCGCATGTTTGGAGCTCTTTGACCCTGCTCCAGAGGATACTACCTTTGTTGCAGCCTTTTCTTGGTGCATTTTGGCTTCAGCCACTTTTTCTCTGTGTAGCCTCTTTCTTTCTTCCCTGTGCTGCACCACATTCTCAGCTGTATACACACGAGCTTTAGCAATGTGGCGGCAGTCTGTCGCTGCTTCTGCAGTGGTCTTCTTTGCCCCTGGGCGAAGTGTTCTCAGCATTTCATCTCCTAATTCCTTATCTGCAAGTGCACCCTGAGCTGACCTTCCCAGCTGTGCAATAAAAGTCTTCAGCTAGAGAGAGGAAGGTGATTGGTGAGTGACAAGGCGAAGTGCACTGAGACCTAATCGGCTTCCAGCTCTGGGCTGTCTGGGGGTTGCACTGAGGCGCGGAATGGGGGTGGCAGGTGGGAATTCAAATCGAGTGATATTTTGTGACCGCCGAAGAAAAACCCTGTGTGGGTTAAGAGGCCAGATCCCAGTTGCCTCAAAGACACTCAAGATGTTATTCTTGTTATATGCTGCAGCTCTAACGTATCTGACAAGTCCGTAGGAAAGAATTAGAGTGAAGTATAGAGTGATATCGCAGGTAGACTTACTTATAACACTGTTGTTTCTTAATTGCATTCCCTCCGTTTTTAACCCATATATCCAGCTCTTTGCTATTGCAGCGGGAAAGAGGACCAAACAGCCCAACATCTAGAGATTGTAGGATGTGTGTAGAGTGTGCAGGAAGGCAAATAGGGTGAATATTTCTATTCAACCGAAAATCAAAAAATTACAATGCAAGATGACAGCCATGCCCATCAAGGAGTAGAATACGTGGCTTGCCCTTTGCATTGTAAAAGTTAGCATGAGCAGGAGGTCAATCCAATGGTACAAACATCTTAGTAGTATATTTCTCAAAGTTCTGTTACACCCATTCCAGTCCCAATTCATTGTCAGTCCAGCCTTGAGTTGACCATGCAAATGTTGCTTGCTCCTTATCTTGCACACCAGCATGCCATCCCAGTAGATGGTTTCCCCCCTTGTAGATATACATGGGTGGTATAACACTACGATCTGCAGCAATACACTCTATAAGTGTAACGATTTCGCAATTTCCATTCTGCGTATAGCGAGGATTCTTTCTACCTCTATGGCATATAACCTTTACTTTGAGAGCCTGACCAAGTAGAAAGTCCTTTTCATCCATGTTGTAAATGTTTTCTGGTTGTGCATTGAGCTTTCTGACAAGTTTTCCAAGCTACAGTGACCAGTATTAGCTTAAAATAAATGTATAGACTAAAATGATATACCTTGAGAAAAAAGTCCTTTAAAATTGCAGAATGAAGTGCATTAGCCCTTTGTCAATCTAGACATTGGCTGAACTTTGCAGTGACTGGAGGATCATGGTTGAAAAAGGGTATCATCCAGTGCTTACCAAGTTGTCGTTGCCAATGTGGAGGTAGAGGAGGCATCGCAAATGCCATAACAATCTTCGCTTGCAATGGATGTCCCAAGTCATCTGGAGTCTCACAAAACCTAACAATTGATTTCTCATCATCCAGAGTAAGCAGCTGCTCCTTGGCTGTGCTCATTTAAGTCGGTCTCACAAGGTTCTATATGGTACACCACATGTTGCAGCAGCAGCGCAGATAGATGGCTTGAGACCTGAATGGGATATGTGTTTGGCTTCGCGAATGTCATTCTCTCTGTCATTTGCTGCGTCTGTGCACTTCACTCTACCTATGGTTGTGTTGTTGTGGGGAGAGAGTGAAAATTGAGTCTCTGTGCAGGGTAATTAAGCATCCCTGCACCGGGCACTTACAAGATTTTTTGCCTGATCAGTTGCTAGGTCATCGGTGGTTACACAATAAATTACTTTAGTCGCAATGTTGTCGCAATCATGATTGCCTAGAAATGCAGCTGATTGTTCGATCATGGCGTAATGTCACTGCAGAGCCCTTTGATTGTCCATGATGCAAGGCCAAAAGTCATTGATGCTCTGTTGACGCTCATTTTTAGGATGTAGTAGCAATGTCGTCACAACAATTTTTGCCTAGAAAGGCAGCCAATAGTTCGATTATGGGTAAACGTCGCCGCACAGCCCTTGCAGTTTCCCATACAGAAGGCCAAAAGTGGTTGATGCTCAGTTGCCGCTCATTTTCAGGACATAGTAGCGATGATGTCACAACCATTTTTGCCGAGCAAGGCAGCCGATAGTTCGATTATGGATAAACAATGCAGCACAGCGCTTGCATTTTCCATGATGCAAGGCCAAAAGTCGTTGACCCTCCATTGGCATTCATTTATAGGACATAGTAGCGATGTTCCTACAACCATTGTTGCCTAGACAGGCGGCCAATATTTCAATCATGACCTAATGTCACAGCACAGCCTTCTGGATGTTTTATGGTGCAATGCCAAACATTGTTGACGCTGCGTTGACACTCATTGTTAGGATGTGCCAACGAGTGTATCATTTGCCTTTTTTGCTATAATGCCAACCAATACATTCACTTTGGAAGGATGTGACAATGCAGCCCATTAATTGCCGAATGTGTAAGACTGAAAATCATAGACACTCTGTTGATGCTCACATTAATGACATCGAAACAGCCTTTGTATACTCAAAAATTTTATGCAACCAATCATATACACATTATTGGCATCCAATATTGCGTATGTATGAATTATTCTTTGCATCCAGGAGTTTTGTTACGTCTCAATTTCTGATCAACTGCTATCCATGCTATCTAAGTGGGAGATGACGGGGCCCTATCACATTCCCGAGCTTTCGTCCGGCAATTTACGGCATGTAGATCATTTCACTAGTTTTTGGTAAATGTAGCTCGACTTCCTCACCTTTCCTTATCCAGCTCCTTCTGCTTGATTTCCATGACATACTATACAACCTTTCAACTATCGCAACCATGTGCACAAGGTCAGTGCGCAGAGTTATGCAGTTGGATACATAGATGAATACAGGATGAGGATCGTTGTTCAGACAGATTCGTGATGAGTACTGTCCGTTCTTTCCATAACCTGTATGACATCACTCACGTAAATTCTGTTAGTATACTTGGTGACTAATACATCTTATGCTTTGTTATTTAACAGTCAGTTGTAGATAGAAATTGAATGTGTTGGCCTTCTTAACGCCTGGGTTGGATTGTAGAACTTTCACATCGTGCGTTCGACCCTTGCACATGCACAGACGAATTATCATTTCTCACAATTTGGTAACTGAACTCAAGAAAAAGGTGACATGTAGCAAAATTTGTAGCCAAATTTCTTTTCACTGAGATTTGAGGTCAAAAATTACAGTTTGCCTATCTATTCCTCTGCAGACACAGGAGCTGTTGCCACGTCTTCGTCCGAATCCGAAATCTATATGGTGATTAGCCTGAGACTCTATGCAGGGGTAAAAGCTTACAGCTTCAACTGGCTTCACTTTCAGCAAAGTTGACGAATCCAGCTCCGTAACTGGCTGAAGACCGGGAATGCTCGTGTTCGACTGCGGCTTCACCGAACCTAGCCTAATATGACTACTTCAGGTCGAGAAGTCCCTTGTGGCATTTGCAATATTCCTGGGACAATGTCAAGAAACTCCATAAGCTCTCCAGATGTTGTCGGTGCAGGTGCCGCAGTGTCATCATCTGTTTGTGGTTGAATGACTGCCGGAATGCTCAATGCGGATGTGCCATAACTATTCTGGTTTTCAAGGAAGTAGTCAGCTGCATCCGCCCATCACGGTTGTGTCAATTCGTCAGGCTTCATCTGCTTCTGCCGAAACCTCTCCATGCACTGCTGTACCATTTTTGTGATTGTGCCCATCACCCAGCCAGGTTCGTCATCTTTGCTCAGCTTCCTCTGCTCTGTCTCTTTATCATCCTCATCTTCCCCATCGTCCCTGTCATCAGAACTTGCAAGATCACCCAGACAGTATCCGATACCAACCATCATCTCCTCAAAAGTCTTTTCGGACTTTCTGATTGTTAATCACACAATGTCAGCATGCTTCATATCTACGTACTCTTGCTGAACCGCTGCCTCTGCGTCTTCAACTGGCTTTTTTTGTCCAGCGGGTTCTCCCTCAACATAATCCTCAATTCATTTCTCATTCTCTTCATTGTGTAAGAAGTGCGTTTCTCATCGTTTCTCGGCCGTAAGCTTCTTCTTGAATCTCAAGCTGCACAATTCCCCAACGGCTCGGACTCTGGCTGCCTCCAAGCCGCACTTGGCTTCATTTGCTTGATGGCGTCGTTGGGTGGACCACTGTGTCAATTTGTCATATCTGTCTGCCGCAAGTGGCGAAAAGTTATTTTTTGGCTCATTGACCATTGTAGTATGCTTTGACTTTATTGTTTGGCGAGATGTTGAATATTGCAAGGTATGGACAATATGGAGGCAATCTGCGTCTTTTCTGTCAAGGTTGGTACGTTTACTCATCTAGAACAAAGCAAAACCTCCCTTTTGACAGTCAATAAAATGGGAATAGTTAGGCTAACCATACAACATGACTTGATTGTTGATGTCAGTTTGATGTATTACCCTGGGGATAATTTGAGACAAACATCGCAGAACTCCTTCCCCTCGAGTAATGTTCTATTTATAGCACACAATCATCTGATTTCGGCTGTCGTACACCTTAATTTGTCTCTCAAAACAACCAAACAACATCAGACCGACTTATTGCACATCTCGGGGCTGTGGGAAACTCCTGAAACTTGCAGCTATACACAGCAGGATTTATCTTGAGTACAACACACATGTTGGCAACTAATTAATCCATTCTGACATGTGGCTAACTATATAATCCTCAAGACTTCCCACCTCTTTTCATTATCATCTTCCTCTCCTATTCCACACCAGCAAATGATGGATACACAAGCACCTCAGCCAGGTCAGAGAAGATTCAAACCAAGCCGATTGGCAGCCACTTCATCAAATACGTCACTTATCGGCACACAGCAAGATCGGAGACACCAGTTAGTCCACTGCGACAATGCCAATGCAGCCACCAAAAATCTGCCCCAGGACTCATATTTGAACATCGTCCATAAGACTGGATGCAGCCCGAATAAGAAGTGGCATGTAGTTGGATGTGAGTTTATCCATACCATGGTAAATGGCCATCAATTAATGGAAAAACATACAGAGGGTGTACGTCCAGAGCTACATAACCAATTTATTGCTGCCCATAACGGGAAACCTCTATAGTTGACCAAGGCATTTGTCCGCACAGTCTGCAAAATCGAACATGATGATATTGCCAGTTCTGGGATTTTCGCCGACAAATGTTTTCATACGCATCCACGAGAGTGGACGAAACACGTTTCTATCACCTACAAGGAGGCTACGGAAGCATGGATGGTTGAGGTAATAGCCGCATCTCATTGTTTGAAGCCACACCGAATTTCTTGTAGGTATTCAACATGTCTGCTACGATGGCAAGGCAAGGAGGTCGTGTACAGCTGGAACGGTCCAACATGCGTCTGGCTTGGAATATGGCCAAAATGGCCCATGGAGGGTTTTCGCGAGCCACAATAGAGGAAGCCCAATATCTGCTCAAGAAACCTTGCACCGAGGTCCGAAACAAGAAGAAGCGGGGTGTTGAGTCACCTGGGTATAAAATTGTAAACACTGCGATAGAAAGACACCCAGCTATGCTTTGTTACAACCACACGGCTGGATGCCTTCCATTCCAAAATGGCACTGTAAACAATCCTCAGACACACTGCAGACACAAAAGAACAGGTGTGTCCCCACTTACCCAGTGCAAACAGCCGACTCCAGAGCCGATGGCTCCTAGGCCTGGAACACCACCAGCCTGAACCGGCAACACTTCATGAGCTCAACGTTCCAAAATCATTACTTTGCCGGCCGGATAGGCACATTTACATACATCTGTTCCCTGTGCTGAAACCTTTACTGTCGATGCATCTGCCCAGGATAGCCAGAAAGTTACTGATTTTGATCCAGATATGCTGACTGATGATCGTACAGCCACTGGTTAGTAGACTATCTGCTGTGTGGTAATGCAGCTAACATTCATTTTGAAGACCACAGCAGCCCATTGAGCAAACCTGGCAGTGATGACTAGCATTGATCAAATGGCATGGTGTTTTGGAGATAATTATTATTTTGAATTAGCGGATACTGTAAAGTATATTTTAAAGGATATATTTATATGTATTATTAAAGAACAATATAGTGATCAAGAAGAAAGTAAATGAAAACACTAAAAAGACTACCAAATAAATGTGAATGATGGACAATGCCAAATCGAATGTTTCCATATTGTGGATAAACCTGTGGCAAAACGAGTGTCAACAGAGCGTCAACAATTGTTGGTTATGTATCCTGGATAATCTGGGCGGCAACAGGTTGCAAATAGTCATAAAGGAAGTATTGGGTGCCTTTATAGGCAACAGAGAAAGTGAAACGCTCCCTGCCCCATCATGAAAATGAGCGTCAATGAAGTGTCAAGAATCGTTGGCCTTCCATTATGGTCAATCACAGTGCAATGTGCCCGTTATTGTGTATATACATGGTTTTGGCTGTTTTGGTACGCTAAATGGCGCACGAATACTTAGTGGTAGCTCTCTAAATGAAATGAGTTGTTACTGTCCCAGAGGATGTGGCAGGAATATTCCGCATATATCTCCCCATGAAGGCTGCCATATCCTTGTTTATGGATGCTTGTGATCAACTGCCACTCATAATACTGAAGATGCAAGACACAAAATCGTTGACACTCCAATGACGCTAATTTTCAAGATGAAGTAGGGAGCATTTCACTTTGTCATTTGGCTATAAAGGCGGCCAATACTTTGTTTATGACTGTAATTAACCTGTCGCCCCCCCAGATTACCCAACATACAGGACAAACAAATGTTGACGCTCTTTTTCAGGATGTGGTAGGGCGTGTGTGTGTATGTGTTTTGATCATTAAGGTGTCCAATACATCGAAAATGAACTGTGACATACCAATGTCGATATTTTCCTACTAACTGTAGCATATCTGAATGCGACCATAACTGTGAAATCTAAAATGCAGCACCGGAGATTCAAACCGACGGCTCTAGGCAAACCCAGCGACACCTGCTGGTTGACTGATACAGGGCTGGGTTTGGCCCGCCAAGAGTCAGCTGGTCTGGTTTTTGGACTAATCTGGAACCGAATGGACCGGTCTTTGTGGTCCAAATCCGAACTGCTGGCGGGTTACCCGGACTCATTGCGAACAGCATCCATGTTTCATTACCAAGATGAAGTGTTGTAACAACTTTAAGATGCATCTCAATGGTATTCTTGCTGGTCATACCATTGCCAGCTGGCTAATCCTCAGGAAAAGCCGTACCTGGATTTACTTGATCCAAAATCGGCTGCTACTACTCTTGTAGGATATCTCTCATCCTCCGTTACATATTTGGAAATTTTTCAAGCGCTCGCTCATTTTTAACATCACTTGATCTTGAACAGCATTCTGCAAGTGTATTCAGCTTGTGGTGGTGATTTGTCTGTACCCTCACACGATCTACTTATTCAAGTGGCGTGATGTATGATTGTCACTATTCGTTATGTTCGGACTTTACGCCAATCATGCATTCTCCAGAGATACCGACTGAGCAACCTCATCTTGGGGTACAAGAACATGAGCAAAGACAATCCAGTGAGATAGGACAGCAAAGTATGGTTTTAGTTGTCATTATGATGATTTCAAGTATTCAGTCAAGGAATGACAGTGCTGAGGTAATGCTAGGTACATTCGCTGCTAGCAGTGCAGTAGCCAAGATGATATCGCTGGATCAGGATAACCCCTCCTAGCCCCAATATTCATTCACCTTGCCTACACACATTACTTAAAATCTCCACACATTTTGACACACCATTCTCATCTCTGCCACCACATTGGATCACTCTTGACACTACATTCAATACTGCTAAAGCATGGTCAGATTAAGGAGAATGTGATATTGACCATCGTATCATTGACCACCATTGAGAATTGAATGTGTAATGTGATGCCAACAGATTACTGCAAGCAGTCATTGCAGCAGCCAATACAATCCAGATGCCGAGGCAACATGGCCGCCTCTGAGCCCAGTATGCAGGTAATGGAGTCGGCCAATGTGTAGTCACAACCATGGGTATAACATTGGAGATGGGTAGCGTGTCAACACAACGGAAAAATAATAAGATCAGGGAGTGTATTTCGAAAATCACTCTCATCTAGGAGCATCAGCAATATGCAAGGCGCTGGCCCCAAGCGATGTGATCTCCTAATTGATCATTGTGTTACTCTATTCAGTGACCTAGTGTATGAAAGGCAGCTTTGGAAACAGTAAGTGGCAGCCAAGTCTATCCTTGATGTGCAGAAACTCAAGGCAGCAGTTGGTGATATCCGGTATAATTGCTTTTTGCCAAAAGAAGAACAGAATCGATAGAATCCTAACTAAAAAGAGGAATATCATCCACATTGTTATGTATTTCGTCACCCTGATGCATGTATTGCTCTTCATAATAATTGGCAGAGGCAGAACACCACAAGGAATAAACCTTGCGCAACAGGTCTTTACTGATACACATGTGTTGGGACACCTCCACTGCTTTCCTGGTTGTGCCATCTAGCTTTACCATTTCCTATGTGGATCCCAACGTAGCTGCAAAGAAGGTGGATGGAAACATTAGTTTGCTATTCTCATGGCACTGGCCTGGGTATGATGAATTAAGACTTTCAATTGTTACATCAATTATTGATATGTCCATTATGTCATTCATGAGTGCTGCAATTGCAGACCTACCTGAATGCAGCCAGAAATGCTGAGAGCTTTTGGACTGCTATGCGGAGCCTACTGGAGATGGTTGTCCGTACACCTGTAATGATACTACAATCATCCATAACAATACTGCTACCGGATTGGCAATGGCGTCGATGAGATTACAGAATCCATCACTTCTTTGCATTGTTTATTGAGGCCAACAAGGCAATGGTACATCCAGTGTCTTGACACCTATGTGTGCTGGCCGCAGCTACCTACATCTGGAGGACATCATCACACCTACAGCCAAGAATATGATTGCTAAGAATGGGGAGGAATCATATGATAATGCGAAGACATGGCATCCAAATCCCAAAATTTTCCCCAAGACGATAACGGGATTCCACCAGTCCGAGAGGATACATCAATGAATCATTATCAGGCAGCAGAATACCTTAAAGTCATCTAAACTATGTTCTTGGTCTGATGGCAGTTTATGAACAAAGCAGTGTTGCTGATGAGAATGTGGCTTGGCTACACGAGCACGATCACATTGTGAATCCTCCAGGTGCAGCCCCTTTCGCCAATAGAAAGCATTCAAGCAGTTGCGCAGCTCCAGATCAGTCATTGTGAGGATAGAATGGGCTTTGGAAATGGTTGTTCAACAATTTGCGTTGTGAGTTGGTCTTTTTCTGACACTTTGGTGGGTGGATGGATGGGAGACAATTTGGAGTGTTTTGGAGAGGTTTTGCATCTATTTTTTGAGTTTTGTTTACTTTATTATTACATTGGACAAAGTCATGCATGAAAGGCTGTGTTGATAGTTCACGACAGTGGGATTAATTTTCGAGACACTTGTCTTTGGGAAACAGACAGTGGTAGTACTAGGACTCCATGAATGGCAAACATGTAGTTGTTACTTTGGTATCGTCACCCAACAGAAGTTAGCCTGAATGATCAGTGAAAGGCATATGGTCCTTAGCTTATTGTGATAATGATTTTTGTCAAAAGAAGCGAATCAACAACCTTGCAGCATGCATATCACCTGCTAATCCTAATTGTAAGTTTCCGTCCATCCAAGGAGTTGGATGTGTGGGTGGTGGGGCAAGCCAAAATCCTAGAATCATCAACAGGATAAAAAGACACATCTTGATGATCCATTGAATCATATCAATGCTATCTTTCCTTTACACAATAGTTTACTTCATTTTGTATATATTTGTTCACTTTTTCTTGAATCACTCCTGAAATTTGTTTGTTTTTATCACTCACTGTCTTTTGAAATTATAATCAAAAGCCCCCACACATCTCCTCTTCCTTGTGATTCTGTTAGAACCTGCCACATCAGATAATCTATCCACAATGAGGATCTCAAAGACGGTCTAAGCACGATAAATGAAAATGACACTGATCGTGTAGATAACTATTCAGAATCCAATCATGAGCCTTATTGGTGACCATCCAGAAGTGCAATGGTCATGCGGTGATCAGCCCACTCCTTCACATCAGCGCTCAGAAAACTTGTCGCAACAATTCAGATGACTCCTACATTGGTGCAACTCTAACATCCTAAGTGTCAGGAGGTATATATTGAGTTGGAGGGGGATAATGAACCTGATCCTGCACGGCTGGCATCCAACAAGGTCCTTGATTGCACAATTTAACCAGTGAATTCTCTTGCCAATGAATATATTTATTAGTGAAAGGATGCAAACAAAGCCCGGTAAGCAATCAGTGCATGGACAGCTTGAAACCAGTTGAGTTATGAACCCTCTGTTGACGACATGGCAGGCCACATTGTCGGCACAAATTTGAACGCCAAGACAACTGTTTCAGCCATTCTGGTTATGGTCAAGGAACGTGGAATGACTACAGCGAATAATTATGGGATGGTTTTGAATACCTTTGCCACAAATGAGGTAAATGACTATCAGATGCATAGTTGGTGGTATGAGGAAATTGCCAGGATTAATCATGCCCAGGGAAACTCAAAACCACCATCTGCCTACATTTCGGAAGTAAATAAATAATCTCAATAATTCTTCCAATAACTGACATCCCACATCAGACTCTTGCAATGAGTACCTGCTCGCATCCAGCAGTGGTCAACTTGTGCAAGGTTTCAATCAAGTCTATTTGAAGATTGTGAAGAAAGTCACCAACAGAGTTCTGGAAAATGGTATCTTGGCAATTCGTTAAGGTCAGGTTTACATACCCCATACACATTGGGAAGGTATGTTGAAAGTTCCCTTGTGATTGAATTCTTATCTTGATGATCAATGATGCAGTGCAAGGTTCGATTTACAGAGACAGAATTTGTGAATCTGATTTACCAGACATACTCCTATGGCGTACAACCAATGGGAATGAAATATACATTATTGATTGATAAAATTAACTGAACATTCATTGCCTATAGTGTAATAGCTATTTACAATTATCTCTCGGCCTGGAAAACAGGCAAGTTTAGGATCTTGCCTGCATTTGGTCCAGGAGGTGGAGCACAACGTACATGCAATACATGAAACATCAACCACCTGGTTAATAGTACATGCACAGATGTATTTCATCCTCTTGGCACATATTGGCATTCTTCCGCGCCAGTGGTTTGAGTAGAATACACAGTCAATACCCGCAGCATGAATACCTAAAGGATCTGCTCAACTGGTATATAACCCAGCGATGGGACACCCTCACAATAATGAAGGTATCTTTAATGAGGACTACTTTGCGTCCATTCCAGGGGAGCTGATAGGGCACCCCAACAAATTGTTTAATCACCATAGCAGGTTTGTTGCTGCCATGGAAGCTAGCATTTTATTCTCAGCTGTACTGCCAATCGGTGGATCTGCCATCGCCAGCAGCAGCCAGCCCATTCCCTTCAGCAACTGGAACAGCAATGACATCACCAACAGCACCAACAGCACCAACAATACCAGAATTAAGAATATGTGATTAGTCAAGGGAAGTATTATTAGAGAGGATCCAATATCGCTTGGCTGTTAAGAATTGGGTCAGTGATCGAATTCAGGAAATCTTTTGGGTGCCATTTCATACTAGGTTATGTTGATATATTATAATATTAGTAAATTTAACAGGCCTAATGAATTACAGAAGTCCGATCCCAAATGCGTGAAATCATAATCACAATGATGCAACACCCTCCTATAACTGTTCAATCAATGCAATATGGTGAGGTATGTTGTATCAACAAATGAAATATCGTAAACCACATCCGCATGGTAACTATCATTGGTCAAATTCAGACAGCAGGGGTCTTAAAATACATGTACTACATGCTTCAATAGATATCCGAAGCGAGTATCATCATCATGGCATGGACAAATTGAGTTGGGTGCAATAGGAGTATGCCAAGAGAGAATATGTGATATTGCAGAAGGAAGTTTGAACTGTATATCAAGTCCAGGTTGTCATATTGGCAAAAGTGCGTACAGTACTTGTGACACTTGAACACAGCATTGTGACAACTCAAATAAGACTTAGCAACATGAAACCCCTGCCATATTGTAGAGAAACCTCGATTTCATTTTTTTGAGTGTGTGTGGATGATTAACTAAACAAGTTTAATGTAGGAAATTAAGTTTTTACTGATAGTGATGATGGCTGTGGTGGTGGTATGTGCTGCAGTGGTGAAGTTCAAGTACTTAGCAGTGGTAGTAGTGGTTGAGAATGCTCAGAAATCTATAGAGTCACTGCCTACAGCTGCAATGTGGTTAGTTGATGAAAACATCCTATGTGTCGTTGGTTGTTGGTTATGGTTGGGAAGGAGAGTGGTAGGGGTTCTCCTTTAGCTGCGGTAATGATACATATTAGATCAAAGCAAGCACATGTGACTATCCCACTAGACTCATATGCAAAACACCTACCTGCCAATCATGGTAACATTTTTCTCCGTCAAATGGTTCTTAGTGGAATTTCATCTGAGCTGCATGTCAATCAATTTTTGACAGGTACACGTGCACTAGCAGATTCAGATATAATGATGCAATTATGTCACCATGGCTGGAAAGTGAGAAATCTTCAGCTGTGCATATAATTATTGGATACACCTACTATTATCTATCTAGCAGCAAAACACACAGTTAAGTTGTGATAATGCAGAATTACATGTGCAGCAGACAATAATGCAATATGCTAGAAAGCGGAATCTGTCATCCCACACGCTACATGGTGGGAATACCGTGTGGCACTGCCCGGTCTACATAAGGTCAAAACGTAATCAGGCAGTATCTGTGGAATCAATGACATTGGCTGAGGATATGAGGCAAGATGCAAACAGACTCATTCACATGCGACTGCATGAGTTGCAACGTCATACTCGATAAGAATACCAGGTTGATGTATCATAATCCACAGTGGCAGAGTATCGGTTGGTCTCCGATTAAATCTCCGATGCAATGCCAAATAGCTCAATTCATTGCAAGGCAAAAATTGTAAACAGCTGATCAAATAAATTTCGATAAGCACTGATTAGACTAAGTGTCATCAGATGTTCCAACTAATGAACAAACTGGAAGCAACATGTCGAACTCAAAGTTATGAGATGTTCCTTTGTGTGTTTGATATTATGATCATGAGGATGGCCTGATAGGGGATGTAATGTCTTACAATCAATCTTGTATGTATACGATAAAACAAGGGAACTCGTGGCACTATCAATGAGACATACCAGTTGTTCTCAGCACTACGCAATCAAGCAATCACAGTTTTACAGCAAAAACCTGAAGGCAAGCTTGACCTGTCGGACCATGCATGAAATGCTCACATTGTCCCGCCAATGCAATGAACCAAGCTCCAGCAGCAATCCACAGTCAGACATTACCAGCAAAGAACACTTTAAAATATTATTAAGAATTCTATCTACGATACTTCAAAATTACTTCCCTATTTCACTTACGTGAATATCCTTTATATGTGTTCAATGAGACTCACACATTCTCAGTTTGCAAACCAGTTGGTTATCAAAACTTTCAGTGATCTCGCTTTCTATTACAACATGCGAGGTTTCACCCACATCTCCCATATCTTTTTGTACTTAGCTTGTATCAAACGGGTGGGGTACAAAGTGCACTGATTTATTCCCAAACAGTTGCTGCAATTCGAAGAGTTTTCTGATGAAAAACCTTGGACCGACGAGGAAGAGTGGTGAGCTCTCATTAGGATAATAGCAGGTTGAGTCTTGGACAAGACGAGAAAAGGAAAAGGAGTTAAAGAGGCAGCTGGACTTAGTCTAATAAATGGTATATTAATTATTGGGATTTAAGTACCCCAGTAAAAGAGAAATGGGACACAGTCATCGGAGTGTGGAGGGGGATGAATGATACCGTGATATGGCTGTCTTCCATTTGAAACCTAGGAGGGGAGAGCTTTTACAATATTTGGAGGGCTATTTTATACCAATTCCTCCTATGTCCAGCCTCCATAAGATTCCTTATTTTCCTAGTGTGCTCATCTTCAATTTCTGCACCACTTCTTCTCCTTTATAGTTCTTCCCCTCCTCTTGCCCCACTTGTACTTGGCAGTTAGGCATGCCATACTTGTTGTTCCCATTTGTGGAAGTAAATTTTGTAAACTTTCCTGTGCTTGAAGTCAGCTTCCTGATTTCAAGGTTACGAGCAGGTCAGTTGCTAATAGTAGGAATTTTCAGAGTGACATGAGTGCAACTCAGCAAATAGGAATCTTTCGTCCCCCACTGTTTTCCCAACGTACTCAATTGTGTGAGTTCGATAATCTCCAATCGCTTTTCATTACAGTCCATCCAATGGATCACCTCACTTCCCCATCACTTCCTGTCCCTAACTTTGATATTATTGGATGGAATGGTGGCTTGCTAGCACAGAACATAAAACATGCCACTTATCCATGTGCTTCTTAAACTCCACCATATTACCTGCGAACTCCCACAATTGTCCCTCCCGGTCTTCTCAACAAAGCAAATTCATCCTTCTTCTTTCTGTACATCACCAGCCTGCTACAGCCTCCACCTGCAGTTGCTTGATTTGGACCAATTTCATCTCATGAGCAGTGATACACATATGAATTTGGACAGAGCCATCTTGGTATTTGTTGTAAGACACACACTGTATTAGTCTGTTACCATTCCACCAGCCCACGAGATCTGTTCCTTTTCCTTCTGCCAGTTGTTAGGTTTCCAACAACTGGACAATGATGGTATTCTGGTTGGGCCCCCACCATGTAACATCCTGTTCGGGGAAGTGAAACTGCTCTATGTAGGTTTTGTATAGAAAAGCTATGTCCCCAATTTGGAGGTCTTCAGCTTGGTGAGAGATCCCTTGGGTGAAGTAATATTTGTTGACCTCTCCAGACACTTTTGGGCTTTGTTTGAGGGCATTGATATCTTCTTGCAGTCAATCCAGCAGCCTTGCCACAGCCCTGTGCTGTGACACTGTATGGTTAATTCATTGGCTCCAGCTGGCAGTATTCTGTGTCATGTACTCCAGTTCAATCGGATGAACTGTGGCTTTACCAATCATCAGCCCGAAGGGACAATATCCTGTTTTACATCTGACCATGATCCTGCCTGCCAGTAGCACTGGTTGTATGTAGTCAATCAACATCTCTTTTGGATCATCAGAGTTCGCCAGAAGTTTTCATATCACATCTTCAACTGGTCTTTGTCCCAGTCTGAACACTCAATTTGCGGTGGCATATTACTGCTTTGAGGTTATCATCAGGATATTGTAATGTTCAAGGAGGAGGTTAGTCCAAATCTGCTTGTCTGAATCTTGGTTCACTACCATGCTGTCCGCAATACAGAACCAACACCTGATCTCTTTATAATGGTTGCCAACTATCTGGTATGTTGTACCCTATTCTACTTGTCATGATTCTTCCCACCCCTGGACATATTCCCAGTCTATTGCCAGTTGGTGGTACTGGTCTACCATTTTGGATATGTATGCAATATCAATACCCACCCACTGCCATAGGTGAAAAATAGCTAGCCTCTTCAGGAATTCAATATACTGTAGTGCCACTCTCATCACCCAACGCTAGCATTATTTCTTCCAGTGTTCGATTTCGACCTACATTTTGGGCCACCAGTACTGCTCCACTAGCTTTGCTAATGTTCCTTCTCTTCTCCAATGCCTGCTCAGGTTGTGTGCAGCATCCATTGGTTTCCTGTCCTGTGCCAGCTTTACTAACATGGTTGACTTCTGCTTCTTGGATTTCCGAGTTTGATAGTGTACTCTATCAGAAATGTGACATATGGTTGCTTCCCACTGCAATTGGTGCATTCCCATTGGTGTTTTTCCTTCTGGCCCTGCAAGTGTCCCAGCAATTCAACTTTCATCCTCCATCTCACATTTCATTGGTCTACTGGTTTTGACCCAATGAATCGTTTGTATGCTCTCTCCCATCTCTTTCGTTCAGGTTCTTGATCCTCTTCGAACCTCCCAATCTTGCTGTATTTGCACTCTCCAGATCCTCTGCTTCTTCTCCCTCAGATTACCAATTTGCTTGCGGATGGGATGAGAGATCATCGTGATGTTCGCTTATTCCCATCCTGTGCCTGATTCATATTCAAATCAGACAGTTGTGCCTTCATGACTCAGAAGGTGACTAGTGCTCCTGGCAGGTTGTTGGAAGGTAAGTGAGGTTAATACACTAATGTGTTAGCATCTGAGTTCACAAGGAATCTGACTCTGTATTAGTAGTGGCAAAACCACTCACATGTCTGCATCAGTCTACTGCAGTAATAGTTCCTTGCATTATATCTGTTTTCAGCTTTGTTCCAAAAAGTACATTCATAGTGACACAAGTGCAAGTCCATATTTTTGTCACCTTGCTGGAAGATTGCCCTACATACTTCTAAGGTGGAATTGACTCATATAACACTCTAAATACCATTGCTAGTGACTAATAGTGACAATGTACAAACAGTGCTGAGAACCTGTTGCAAGAATACAATAGGATTGTTTTCCTGTGTTCCCCATTGGAACTCAATGTCCTTCAACAATATTCCATACTTGGAGCTGCAACTATTGATTACTCAGGTATGCATATAGGAGAGTAGGTGCATCCCGGTCAGAATACCCTCCGCTCCATCTGGTTTCAGCACTGTCGCTAATCCCATGCTGTGTTTACCTTTTGATACTTGTAGCCACCTTCCTATCTCCCTAATATCAAACCTGATAATATTAACTCTGTTCCGTCGCTGGTTGGATTTCTCTCCATAAAGAGTGGCTCCAACTCTCTCCACATCGGCAATGACATGATCAAGGTTTGTTAGGTGTCTCATAACAAACCTTCAACCTGCAGCAAGCTTTTCAACCTCTCGCTCCCTGTACCAGCTAGTTCGATCTTGCATTCCGATGTTGTGAATCAATAATTCCCTGAATATTCCCAGAAGTCCTACTGCATGCTTCGAGATACTGACACACATTCCAATACTGAATGGGTAGCTTCCTGCACCAGTGTGGTCTGCCCCCACATGCCTTGGGTAGTGTGATTGTCTATACCGTCCCAGTGTGCCTCATGCAACACTGTTTGGTGGTACCAACAGTGAAGGTAAATCAGGGTAGACATTGGCTGTCGAGCGAAACCTCTGACAATCTCTTCAATATTCGTCAGTATCTCCACATTTGCTACACTTTGTTCCATCGCACCCACCACAGAGTTGATTGTGCTGTGCTTTCCATTGTTCTTCAAACCTAGAAACTGCACAAACCAGTAGGGGCCCTAATTTGGCTTGAATTGGCTGTGCTCAACCCTCTGCTGGATGATTTCTTTTCCAAGGGGATTACTTTCTTAAGTTTACAGAATAAAGAATCCTTCCAGATCTAGTGACCAGAGACTAGGTGAATACAATTTGGCGGCTCCACCTTGTTATGAATCTTCTGCAGCTCCTCCCATTACCATGGAAGAGCATATTTTGTATTGGATGGAATACCCAGGAGGGGTTCTGTTCCCTTCAGCTCTAATATAGTGCTCACTGCATAGAGGTATACCAGATGCTGGATTGGATGGGAGAGGAAGAGCTATCGCCTGGGCCATACCAATGCCAGAGCCTTGGAATAAGTCATCCATTCCCAAATAGCACTGTAATGCAAGAAGTGGATGGTTGACATGTGGCAGATAATGAGAGATATGAATAAGGGAACAGAATTAACATTCTGGGCAGCACAATTTTAGCAGGTGCACAACAGTGCTGCTGAAAGGATCCCATTAATGTCAAGCATTAAGAAGTTATGGTAAGAGGAAAGGAGTTGTATTTGACTAAGCTCTAGAACAATACAATTTTTAGAAACCCACACAAATGTTGTGAACTCTCTTCCAGTTACCCTCCTTTCCTGTTGAAGATACTTCTCTCCCATTGACCACTCCTCTGCTATCATTCTGCTTCCATAATCTCCTACTGCCAGTCAATCCTCCTCTTCCAACTGATTGTCCAAGTCCACACCTCTTCCCAACAGCCTTCCAACCACCTTCAGTAGTCGCCATGTTTAATTCACTGGGTGCCTTTCCTTGCATTAATATCTGCTCTATCAAATTGCATATGCTTTCTACTGTATCTTTAAATGCCCATGTTGTGCAACTGGACATACTCCGGTCATTCTTTTTCACTGTTTGATTCATTCTTAGTCAACTCCAGCTTTATAGAACACTCTCACCTAATTCCTGTGTATGGCTGGGCCCATTCTTGTCTAGTCATCAATTCTGTATCAAGGTATATCAGTTCCTGAGCTGTGACTAAATCTATCCCAGTTGTCACCCAGAATAGTTGGAAGCAATATCATGTGCCCTGACCCATCAATGCAGAAGATGGTGATCTGGAAACTGGTAATATCTAGATTTCTGTCACATGGAATGGCACTTGTTTCGTTGTGGTGGCCCAAGACAACCAGGTCCAATTCTGATTATGATAAACATGTAAGCACTGGACTGTTAATACCAAGGATGTAGACGTGCAAGGATTCTTCCACTTTCATTGAATCCAACTGCTGGCCATGGGCAGTGATCACCTTCCAGTTAATTAATTGCCACCTGATGTTCAGCTCTCTGGGGTAATCTTCACACATCACGCAGATTTTGTATTCTGCCTTGATACTCATGAATGGCTTGTTTCCAAGAATGATCCTCATTCCATTTCAGAGGTGCTTATGTAAGGCAGTTCGGTAAATCAGATAACATTATTCATGCCAGAGAAGGTAGAATTGTCAGTCATTTGAATTCACTTTGAAGCAGCCAAACTCCAAGTAGCAACTTGTCCGTCTTTTGGACCTTACACCACTATAGCCTTTGGTAGCAGTCAATAAATTAATTCACCAGTAGGTTTCTCCTTCCAGGGTAGAATATACTGATTAATTTCACTGCTTGTGGCAGCCTTATGGTCTCCAGAGTCAATGGCCAGTGCCATATTTCTTGGCTCAGTTGAAGCCCTTTCGGCCTTACGGGTTATGTTTTCGGTGCAGTCCAACTTACCTTGTTGCTTGCTGATTGCTACTGCTCTTCTCATAGCGGGCACTTCCTGGATTCTAGTACTTTTTGTAACCTCCAGAACCCCTTTTTCAATATGAGCCTGCTTCTCATTCCCTCATCGCATCTAGTGCATCCTCTTCTTTTGCGCATACATGAAAGCATAGTCAGTGCGTATTCAATCAACTGCAGACTTTTCGGTCTCTCGTCCTTATGTAAATGGGTACATCTCTCCTCCTCCATTTCACTGTCATCCTCTTCTTTCACACATCAGCAAAGAAATATTCCATTCAGATGGAATGTCTCCATCAGTGTGGACGTCCTCCGTCAGAGCTGTCAGAGACACCCTGGTCGGGAATTACTCTGCGCCCGGTGTCAATACAACGCGTTGCATTGCATATCCCCCTCCGATCGCTGTTTCAACATTTCTTGTTGTTCTGTTGGTCTCGTATTTTATACAGTCACTCTGGCGTTGTTGCAAACTGTTACCATACGTTGGAATGGGTTTATTGGTTACGCACTTGCATCGGGATTGCAATGCGATGGGTGACATCGCGAAAATCACTCCTCGCGTTCCCTCTACCTGTGTGCAAAATGCAATCCTCTCTGTAGTAATTATACACATCATTCCAAGTCACCAGATCTATGTGGCAATTGACAATCCATCGCTCGTTCCGTCAGTCTCTTGTATCACTATGAGTAGCTATCTCTGGAATTGTGTGTGTGCAGCGAACAATGTTTCCCACGCTGAAAACTAGCAAGGCAATGGCTGCTAGTGCTTTTCTCACTTGTACAAATTTCGAGACGGGATCCAAGTTACCAGAGTTAGGAGGCATTGTGGTGAGCGCCAGGGATAACCAGTACTCAACGAAAGCTCTATCCTCTTTTAGGATTTTGATGTTGAATAGTCGTTGCATTTGCCATAGGAGACACCCATTCAGCGTGCCATAACACCGCCCCGGGCGTTGCTTTACTCACACCCAGTCATTCTGTCAATCCCCTTCGCACCAGGTCTGGATTCCTGTGCATTGACACATCTGAGATAGGCATTCACCATCTAAACCCTCAACTTGAACCTTAATACCAGGGTAATTACAAAGCTCCATTGCATGCAGTTGTTCATCCAATATATACATCTTGTTATGACTCTTATGCTTGATAAACTCCTTGGTGCCACTGTAAACTACCATGCGGTGTGTTGCGTTTTGCGTATTGTCGAGTAATGCTCTGAAGTTGTTCATCATAGCATCAGGATGCTTTCAACCACAGCAGTTTTGGGGTCCCCTGAATTCAGATTTCGCATATGACTGGAGACTCAGGGGGGCAGCTAGATCAGCACCGGAAGGGAGGACCTTAAAGGCGGCAGCGCTGTTCTCACAACGCTGAGCGAGGGCTTGGAGCTTGACCTCTTTAATTTCAAAGCAGAGAATGTGTAGCTGAAAGGTGATTACTTGTGGGAGGTAGTTGAAATTGTGATTGGAGGCGTTCCAACCGTCCTTGAGGTTCGGTTTATGTGCTTGTTGATGTCTGGCCACAGAATACTGTTGAAAGGCTCCATATCGATGAATCTGTGCGACTTGGTCAGACATCAAGTAGATCTTCGGAATGTTGAAGTCAGCACCTAACTGCTGGGAAACATCTATCTTGTGGCTGATATGATCCGGCCAGGGATTGATTTCGCACCACTTTTTGGACAGCATCCGAGTATCAGCAGTTGTTTCCTCGTCTACGTTTCACTTTGTCACAAGTTCCATTCTGAGGGCATTCGCTTTGGCCTTCACCTTTTTGCCGGCTCACCTGAGTAAGAAAATATTATTCAAGGTGTAAAAACGACGCACGGCGTCCTCCATGTAGCTCAATGTTGCATCATCATGAGATTGATATCGAACATAAATATAGAATTCTAACAATGCCTGTGGCCACTCAATTGCATGATTGAATATGGGACGCTGGGCGGGCCTTCCGCATCGTAGTGTCTGGGTTAAAACTCCAAGCAGGTACCGGCTCATTTCCTTCATCTCCTTTCCATTCGACTTAGAAACTTCTTCATAGGACATATTTTTTGGTGTGATGTGGTGGTAAGCAGGCACGGTTAACCAGATTGCATTGAACTTGTCGCCCCGTTCATGTGTCTTCATGAAGTGGCACAACCACTTCTGTTGGCGGGCAAGGTTGCCAAAGTGGATTGTAAGGAGGAGGTCGGGCTAAGGGAGGTCGCTCACTACACGGGAAATGTGTCTACAAACGTTGAATCCTCGGTGACCATGGCGCAACGAGAGTTTCGCATTGGCAGCTTTGGTGTTGGCATTGTTGTGCGTTCTGTATAGGTTATGATCCCGCCAGGGGTGTTGCTTGTCAGGAGGGACATAATTATCAAGTTCGTTCTTTGGACATTCGCACCAAAAACAAACATGCCGCTCGAGATGATGTAGGTTGCTATACTCAGGGTAATATGCAATTTCTGCTGCTAAAACTGGTTTGCGACACCTGAAGTTGCCATCTGCGCAGAGAAAGTTCTAATGCCCACTCTTGGGGCCGTGATTTTGTTTAAAGGTGAGAGGCTGGAGTACCCGCTGGAGTTCTTCATTCAGCACCTCTCAGTTTGTTGGTGCTGCTTATCCAGCCGCTTGGGAGGAATATTGCGGTTGTTGATTGGAATCGTCAGGAGAGCGACCATTACAACGAAGTGTGTTGAGGTCATCAGGTGGATCATAGAAGATGGATTGCTAATTGTCGTATATACAGGCCACTCTTTCTTGTGGCCAGTGAAATTGGAGAGATGTATTCGGTTGGACATGAAGATCAGGGGAATCATTGTATCCCTCACTCTAAGCGTTGACTAATTGTTGATTACCACATTATCATCCTGGAGCATCTCTCCTTGTCTCTCTCTCCCACCACCAGTCGGCAGTGTGCATTTCGGAATCGAGGTGTTTCGGTGGCGTATCGCGGTTAAAGCAACGCTGAGGGGCATAAATGAGATGCTCGGCATAGGGTGGCTGCCGCATCAACCATCTCATGCTTTTGATGATATCTCAACTCGAGTATTTGATAGGGCGTTGGTGATTGTAATTCCTTTTCATATCTTCAAGAGTGTGTAGTTCCCACTCTCCGAGAGCCTTATCATCTGGCATGCTACCAAGATCATCTGGACGCCATCACTGGTTTTGAAGCTTCGGAAACACAGAGCGGTGTTGTCTTCCTTCAGCACATTGTCAGAGATCGTCATCAGCAAAATGTAAATCGGTCCGGAAGCCACACGCAATTCTCCCTGTCACTCCAGGCAACCTCACCAGTGCTTCTAAGTACTTCCAGATGCTCCCAGTCCCCCCTGCAGCTTTGCAATGTGCTCTCAGACTCTGCAAGAGCATTCTCTAGTGCTCCTGAAAGCACAGGCAGTTATGGAGGTGCATTCAGGATGCTACGAGATTTGACTGCTAGAATAGTCAAATTTTGGAGCTACTGAGACCTCTGTGCAGATCTGCGCGAGACTTCAAGAGAAGCTGAGACCGCTGCGCAGCTCTGCGGGAGACTTGGTGCCGTATTCTCACAGCAGTGGTTCTTATATAAGTAAAAGGCATTTTGTCTTATCATATTCGTCTTTGTTACAGTCACAAGATTCGCTACATCATAATATGGCATGCATTATTTAAGTCTCTCTTTATATATACATATGGTCAATCTGGCCGCAGATGGTACTCGAGTATAATCAGAGGAACACCTGGACACACCCATTGACAGAGCTTAGAGATGCACCACTTGGAGGCCGTTGTGGTGAAACGATTGAGCTAGAAGGCAGAGAGCCCACAATCAACACTCCGCCGCACCTCTCACCACATCCAAATGGAATTCATGAGACAGAGCGTACGAATCGGGTGAGAAGAGATGATACTACCTAGTGTTGAGAATGAGCGCAATTGCGCGGATGCACATACTCTCGGACAGTGCGAGTGAGACAAAAAGTTGGGAAAAATAGAGTGTGTATTTTCATTATATGATAAGATGAGGTGGAAATGAGAAGTCTGTCTACTCCAGGGTCTGTATAATATATACTCCCCGTCACTCTGTCTACCTCCGTTATCCCTGTATCACCATACGACCGCCGTCGCAGTTTGAAGATGAACGTGGAAGCTGTGATCGACTGTGTTTGGAGATGCACTTGGAGACTGAGCACAAGTGAACTCAGATATGTACTTGGAGGCCGTGATTGAGCAAGTTTTGAGATGCACATGATGACTAAGAGATCAAGTGAGCTGAGGGATTCACTTGGAGGCCGTGATCGCGTGAACGTAAAGATGCCCTCCGAGATCGAGATTGAGCGAGTTTGAAGATACACTTGGAGTGCATGATCGATCAAGATTGGAGGAGTACTTGGAAGAGGTTGAGCTGGCGGCGATTGATCCAAAGGCAGTCAATCTGGAGGCAGTCAATCTGGAGGCAGCGAATCTGGAAGCAGTAGATCGGGAGGCATGCGCGACGGAAGCTGAGCCTCTATTCATTGCATAACTTGCAATTGTTAGGATTGAGTACAAGAAGGACGTTGACAGCTGAGAGACAGGCTGGGAGCGGGAGACAGTTGATCGTGGGATGATGCAGTATGCGGTGTATGCAGCACTCCACATTAACTCTTGATCATGGAACAGAGAGAGAGAGAGGGATGACTTAACTTCGTGTTCGTAGGTGACGGTAGATTTGATGACGAGAAGGAGAGAGATCAGATGATATGGGGCAAATTACCATGAGAAACTGGGACTTAGAGAATTTCATATGCGAGTCAATGTACCATCCCCGATACGGCAGGTAAATGTTCCGATCGGGAGTGTCATTACACCGATTGGAGATCTTCCCAACCCAATCAGGGAAGTCGTACCTCTGAATTCTCCTATCCGCTCGTATCCTCCACATCATTCCCATCTTGATCCACCATCTCTCTTCCTCGTTCACAACTCTATCATCATCGCAGAATACGAAGTTCAGTCATCCCTCTCTGTCTCTCCATGCCATAATCAGGAGTTGACACTGAGTACAGCATACACCAAGTACAACATACATCGAGTATAGGATACACTGAGAACAGCATACACCAAGTACAGCATACATCGAGTATAGGATACACTGAGTACAGCATACCCTGAGTACAGCATACACCGAGTACAGCATACCCAGAGTACAGCATACACCGAGTACAGCATACACCGAGTACAGCATACACCGAGTACAGCATACACCGAGTACAGCATACACTGAGTACAGCATACACCGAGTACAGCATACACTGAGTACAGCATACACCGAGTACAGCATCCACCCAAGATTGTTTGTCTTCCCTTCATTCCCATGATTACGAGTTGACCCCTGAATGTAGCATCAGCTTCCGGTGTGCCTCCCTACACGATCTACCGCCATCAGCCAGCTTGCCATGAGAGCTCAAAGGTAAAGTCAACATATCACATTCCCACTTTTACAAGGCAACTAACCAATGAATTGAGTCTCAGCACCCGGCGCGCCATCGATCAACCGCCTCAAAGTACTTTTCCAGGCAACCTGGTTAGATGGCAGAGCTTCTACTGGTAATGTTAGTATTGTATAGTAAAGGTTTACCAAAGAATAGTATTAGCTATCAGCAGATTAGTTCATGTAAGGTTGTTATGCAGATAACACTCTATAAGCAGTTTGAAACAAGATATAAGGAGAAAACTTCTTATTCAGTCAACATTTTTATTTAGATACTCTGTAAACTGAAATTTCATAATATAATTAACAGCATCATTTGTGCCAGCAAATTCCAGAACAAATTAATTTATACTCGAACAACCCATCAAAGTATCAGTGGAAAACATAGATCAGTGTGTAATAGTGATTACAATTTGAATTCTTTTTCTGCCACAAGTAATTTCTGACCAATTTTCAAAAGTCTGAAATCAAAGCTTGACAAGGTAAGCAAATATCAGCTTAGGTATTCACATATGTATATTGTACTACCTATACTCCATATAATCCAATACAGTATACTCTCTCTCACCATAATCCAAACAACATGACATCACAATATTATATGTGGAATCTTAAGAACTAAAGCCATACTTTGTTTAAATCTTAGAAAAAGTACAAATAGAAGTTTGAATGTGTATCCAGATGAGTATGTTTTACAATTTACAATTTGTGGACTGTCTATAATACCAAACTAGCATCATTCCAAATTATACAATTTGGTGGAATGACTTTTCTAGAACAAATACAATTACAATAGTACTGTCTCTGCTCAGGTTATACAATGCATAAAAGCTATTTAAGACACTAAGAATTTTTACAGCACTTAATGGTAAATGGCAACAAGAGAACATTAAGCCAATGTAGTACATACAGTTAAAGAACAGCTTAATTGTAATGTTGTATGAAATTGAACTATAGCAGGAAGTGACGATGAAATGAGTGGAAAAGGTACTAGAGATAAGTATCGAGATGATGATAATAATGGTCCATACAAGTTAGGTCTACACTTTCATATCATATTATCTCTATATCTATCCTCTATTTGTTACAATCAAACTGCTACAAATGGATAAATCATTATATAAATACTGTCATTATATGCAGATAATGGGTTATAAATATCTACAATATTCTGCCAAATTGATGTTTACTTTTATCAGTACAGTATTTAGAATTTGGGGTTTGCATTGGAATATGTTTCTGAATATCAAGTGTGATGTGTTTCAGTTATGTTTATTGCATGAATCGACAATGCAGCATTGAGTTCATTGGATTTGCTCTCCTATTGCAAGTTTGAAATCCATCATTAGTAATTATTAATGTAGTAGCTCCAGCATTCTTTACATGATAATGATTCGCAGTAAGATTGCTCGGTTGTATGTTACTATATAATCAATATTGCCACCTGTATGTAACAAATTAGCACTCTTCAATCACACTGTGATATATTAGTGTATATATAATTAGATTTTTAAAATATTATTTACTGTAACTTTTCCCCAAAGAGGTCACTTCAACCAGCTATATTGTACATTTCATACTAACAGCCTGAACAGCAAGTGCATAGCAATGAATTGAATTAATAGTCCATTTCGGTGAGTATTAATTGAGGATTAATGTTTCTTAGAATTGGAATTCTTTCTACAAACCTGTTGCCACAATAGAAACTAATAGAGAGTTCTTATCAACTGTATATAGTACCAAATCAAACTGGAACAATTATAATACAACACATTAATACACATATTAATGCGGTTTGAATGTTTCCCAGCAAATTGCTATGGGATGTAATCTCGTGCCTATTCATTGTCCATCTATTTATTATTGAATGGAAACAATAGTACAAAATCATATGTATGAAAGGTTTTGTCTTAAGAAGTAATTTATTTGACCTTGAACAGCAGTTAAACATACAGAAATAAATATGGAAACAATGCAACAGACTAAATCATGAAATTACCAGAGTATTATATTTTAATAATCTGTTACAAATTGTATTTCATATTGCAAACTACATGTAGAGGATATTCGACACACTAAATAGTATGAATCCATATTAATTGGGCTGGAGAAATGAACTTCTTGGAATAATCATACTACGGTAGGCTACAATGTTGAAAAATACAGTACTGATTGTAATGTTCGTAGTTGTATTGAACATTGTGCATGAGTTGCCACTGGACAGGACTGCAATTTGTATGGTAAAATAAGTGAATTGGTGTTATTTAACTTAGAATTGTGCGAATACTATAGAATAGAGACTTGAAATTTATCTATTCTCCACAAATCTTGCTGATAGTGTTTACACAAACATATGTTACTGAAAATAGTAAAACAGAATAGTAACAATGGAATTGAAGAAATTAGAGAAATGTCAGATGCAGTATATTTGTCTTGTGTTCATCATTAAACTAAACAACCATGTGTGAAATTAAAAGGGATTTCTTAATTGAATCTTAGCATATAATATTCCCTAAGTTCCATCTTCTTAGAAAAATATCTTCTTCTCATCTTATTGCTGTATTTTATCGTTCATTGTTTGATCCATCACTCTTCTATTATCAAAGAATACAAAGATACGTGGTCCATCTCTACCTTGGAATGATAGTAATATAAGTTGCCAATAAATTCATAGAACAACTGTCTGTAAATAGTCCTAGTTTTCTTCAATTATTACAGTGATCATTTCACTTTCAACGATTTTGAATCATTTCATTTCTTTTCCAGACCAATATATTGTCTGTAGCCTGTTGAGATGGACTTCCTCTAATATACTCAATTAACTCCTATCATGTCCTCATATGTTCTATATCACCAACAGTTCTAAATCGCTTTTTCCGAAACATTTTCAAATTTTGTAAAATTTTGTTGATTGAATCCAACTCCAATTATATTGAAACATACTCTCTAAGTTGTACCATCTCCATCTGATAGTTTGCAAGATTTTAGCCTCCAAATCTATCTGTAAGTTTGTACAATGCATTTCTGAGTACAGTTATGATCATTTTCAAGTATATCTCTGATATTATTTAATGTCTATTACTATGTACACATCCTTACTTACATGTACTATACAAGTGAATATACTCTCAAATACTGTGTGTAGTCCGATTGACAGTTTGAATAAATATTTATAGAATTACAAAGAGAACAGATATAATGATATGATGTAGCAAATATTATTATCATTGTAAAATACAATCACCTCTATCAGACTAGTATATGTCATACAGTATGTTATAGTTAAGAAAGTCTAGTAACTAACAGATTAGTATACATTCAAGATTAGAAGGGTGATGCAAGATGTGGACAAAGGTTTCAGTAGCCCAAAATGTAGCTTTCCCCTTCACCAAATTTGAAAATATGATCAGTTTACCATATTTGCTGCAGATATTTTTACCAGCTCTTGGCAGTACTTTAGAAACATGTGCAAATATTATGCCTGAGTTCTAATGAACTTAGAAGAGTGTGGAAATACTGGGGAATACTGGTGAAATTTAGAAATGTATCTTACATATTCACATATAGAAGTCATTCAATGTTATATTTTCCAGATTCATCTAAATATTCAAGACACATCTCTAATAATGGTCTTTAATATTACTCAATATTCTGAGAGTAATATATTCCACTTTACTATTACCATCCCAATATAATGATTTTAATGGAAACACTGACTCTCTGACAAGACCTTAGTATCATAATTAAGATGTTGCTTAATTCTCTCTGTTCAATCATAGCACTACTGGAATCAAACAATTAAACTATATCCATTCCTTGTAACAATGCTATATGGTATATGTAATTAACTACTGTCTGTTTATAACTTTCATACTGACAATACTAAATTCCATAAGATAGATTGACACAATCTGAATATATCAAATGTCTTACAACACTGCCTTCCACAGCTAATATCTTACAAATATGGTAAATACTGAACTTCCCAGCTGCATGATTAACTGTGACAATTCAAGCTGTAGTTAATTCAACCCTTTGGAATACATGAGTTGATGCTCTGGTGCTTATTCCAATAACTGATTCTGTATCTGAAGACTAGAATCCTATCAATAATATCAAATTGCTTATAACTGCTTATCTCTATTACAGTACTTCGGTTAGTAATTTTATTATTTTTACTTAGAACTATACAAAAGATGTATTGGTTAATTATTAGCGTTACACTTTTCTTTAACAGAATATATCATTGTCACCAGAAGCTCCTGGGAGTGTATGGGAGTTGTCTCAACTCAATCCCAGCATGGTCCAATCTCAAAGTGGACTATACCAATTGAGCGGGCTCAAGGTGCAATGGGAGCACTTGCAATCACTCTCTGAGTCAATTGTACCAATATAGTAGCATTCAGGGATATTTCAAAGTGCATGTTAGAAATCTGTTAAAATTCAGGAGAATAGGCAACAATCTTGGAAGTACGAAGAACTACATGCTACAAGCTTGGAACTATTGTGAAGAACAGAATAGCTGTTTAGGGAAATGGATATATTCAATGGGAATATTGATGGTAAACCAGGAAAGTGTATGGTGTGCTTACGATAAATAAGTTTAAAATACGAATGCTGTGTGCATTGTCAATTATATATATACATGTGAATGTATTGATGTATCAATCAACCTACACATGGCTATCAAGATTGAATCAAGATGTTACATGACACACCCAACATTGGCGATGCAGATGGTAATTGAGTGACCTGAGCAATGTTTACAAAGGCTAATATCAATTGGATTTTGAGATAAACTGAGGGAATGGTATCAAGTGGACATTGAGATTGCCCTGGGAGACCAAGATGGAGTAAACTTGGTAATGCCCTTGGAATGCATTTGCATAGAAACCTCAAGATGTAGTTGATGGCAGTAATTGAGCAAGTTCAAAGATAACCTGCAAGGCCATGAATATGTAACGATGGAGACCATGTTAGATCGTACTTACAGATACACCTTGAGGCATTAATTGAGTATGTTGAGATATATACTTTAAAGCCACGATTGGGCAAGACTAGAAATTGACTTTATACATAGTAATTGAACACTACTGAAGTAGTAGATGGAGGTGGTCAGTTAGAAGAGCAGCCTGGCAGCTACTAAGACTCCATTCATTGTTTAACTCACAACTGTGGATATGTAACTGTTGACCATTCAATTTACATAATGGAGAGCTAGCTGGTTGTGATATGTCAGTAGAGAGGCATGCCAAGTATTGAGACTCGATTTATTGTTTAACCTAATACTGTGTATAGGCATACGTTGGTGTATGGCCATGTAGGAAGATATATCAGTAGATATGGTTGCAAATGTGGATGACAATACAGTAGAGTAGTATAAAGGTAAGAATATCGCTAGAGATCGAAGGCTCGAGGTGAGTTGACTATGTATAAAGCTGGTGTTACCCGGCCCTGGACACGTAATGTGCAGCTGTGCCATTACATCATTCCCCTCTGTAGGTGCAGACCTCCCGCGATGTATAACCCCATCGAAGAGTAGGACAGGAAACAATCAAACAACCATTCAAAGTACACAAACGTACAAACTCATAAGTCCCACAACCGATCAGTACCATATGGTAGCCAATGGGCGGATCCGGCACACATGGCGACTCCACCTGCACTTGACGTATCTCCACAGATGGTAAAAACCCCTGCCGATACCATTTATACTGGGCCGAGATCCAATGAAGTAAAGAAGTAAGTAAAAGTGATGAGAAAGAAGGAACATTCAAAGTGACACCGTCCTCCATATCTGCACTTCCAGAATGTCTGGCATCTGACCACCAAATCTTGTACTAGTAGCTTCTAACAAGTGTAGGTTATTGTCGGAATTAGAAACAGCAAGGTGGGTGAAATCCCCAATCACAGTATGAGTCTCATATGGACTCAGCACCATCGATGGTGGCTTTCCATCGCTGATCATCATCATCGCCATTGTCATCACCATTGCCTTTGCGATTACTATTGCCAATGCCATTGCCATCAGTATATCTAACTTGTATATATCCCAGTAAGCGGTCATACTCACCATATACATTGAAGTGCACAAGCACGCGAGCTTTCCCAATTCCTCGTAAACTTCGCTGGCCCAATCCATCAGTAATGATCATTGCTGCATTGGTAGCGTCTACATTCAGTATCATAGCCGTCAGTGATAGTCGATTATAAATGACCTTGTATCTATCTCATTAGTATCTCATGCAATGGTCATGCATACCACACATATATGCAAGCGTATTTGTGCTCTCCAGGCCCTCGTGCATAGCTCTGTGGGCTATCCTCGATATCTGATATCATCTCTTGCAGCCGGTCCCTCTCTACAGTGCCTGTCAGCAGTTATGTTGATTCTCCTTCAGCATCGGCCAAGAAGGCATATAGCCCTCCAGTATGCTCGTTCCACATCCACTTCCGTAAGCCGTTTGGTAAACCTCCTAGTCGGTGCCTTCAGTAGAGGGCTCCTGATAATCCAGTTATGCAATCTCAATTTAGAGACATTCGGCCATGATCTTGGTCGGTAAGCTCAGTCATCATCTGTTCGTGGTTGTCTCAAATGTCTCTCATGGTGCCATTCGGTGTCTGTTTGTTGCGATGTTGTTCAGTAGACTATTTAGTACGTTTGGAACTGCTTCGGTAGACATAATTGCACTTGTTCGGCCTAGATCAGAGTCGCTTGTTTTTCGCTTGAGATCTCTGTTGCTCATGCAGTCGCACTGATCATCCTCCATATTGGTGCACTTGTAGGGACTCTTGACATCCGCCCTGTGCTTGGTGCACATATCTCCAATTGCTGGTTACGCTTGCCGGTTTTCCTCCAGGTATGGTTTCTGCTCCTTCTCGAGGTGGGCTTGGTGTCACTCCTGTCGGTATCTATCTCATTGTTTTCTGAATGCACTTGTCGTTTCATCTCTAGGTGCACTGGTTGCCTCTTCTCCACGTGCTTGTTGACTCAGCTACTAATCTTCTCCAAGGTACGCACATTGACTATTCTCCAGCTGCGATTCTCTGCTGGTAGGTGCGTTCCAAGGTGCTTTTTCCCAGCACTTCCGGTATGGTGATTGCTTGCACTAGCATTTGGTTGTGATTGCGGTACGGTCATTCCCCTTTTGTACGTCATGGCTCCTCCAATGACTGATCGATTATGACATCTTTGGGTGCCATATTGGTTGTTTAGGCTTCATTCTGAAGTTGAATTCCAGTATCAGCTGTGTATCTCTGGATGGTCCAGAGTGAGTCGGGATTGCCAAGACTGAGTTGGAATATCATTCGGGATTTTAGGTTGGGCATGCGGTTTCTTGATTTATCTGGAGGTGCAGTTGCCATAACTTCACTTGGTGTACTTTTCGCCATTGGTCGCCATCTCTATGGGTGAATGTGTGTTACAGTGCTACACTCCTGCAAGTCCGGTACAGTAATTGTTTGCTTTAAGGGTTGTTGCGAATCCGGCACTATTATCCGACTCTTTTAAGATTTTTGCTCCGCCAAAGATTAATCTCGTACACCTTGTGTAGTATCCACATTGCAGCTGTGACTCGGAATCTGATTCGGGATGGTATTCGGCATTTAACCTTGGGCATGTAGGTGCATCATGCGGCGTCACTGAATGGTGCTCGGTATCGTACACGGTGGAGCCTTGCCGCCAGATCACCATATGTCTGCAAATCTGCATTAGATTGCTGATTGGTAGCTTCATATGCGAACGGAGATTGATTGTCGTTTGTCACCCATGATCCGGCTCCTGAGATTAATCTCCTGTCATCCATCTCTCATCATCCACCTCCTGTAATCCATCCATACCCTGTCGTGATCCATGTCCGGCCACCAACCATCTCCAGACGGGATTCATCTCTTTTGACCGATCTCCGGCCACAATCCATCTCTGGCCGTGATCCATCTGGTCGCGATCCATCCAGCTTCAGCCATTGGTTTTCACCTGGTCCGTTATTATGCTCGTATGGGCCGCATTTTGTAACTGGTCCTGTAGCTCTGTAAGCCCTCTGAAGGTAATATTTCCTAACCTCCATAATGTCCATTTTCCATTGACTCTTCATCATAGGCAAATAATCCATCCGGGGACATACTGTCCATCATAAAAAATCACCAACATATAGATCCATCCTTATGGCATGTGATCGTTAAGTCGAAATCCAAATGCATGATCTGGCTTCTTGAGCATGTGATCTTTATCCAAGCAATTGCCTGAATACCGCTTGACTCAACGCGACTCAACTGGAAACTGCGTTCGACTCAACTCTGCTCACATGTAATTCTCCCATATGGCAATTGTAGCCGGGCTCCAAGTCAATTGCGCAGTCAATTGGATGCGGCAGGAGTGCCTCCGAATTGGCTTTGCTGATAACGTCCACGAAATCTCCATATATAGCCATGATATATCCTCCATCCTCTGTTGGCAACATGTTAGTTGTTGAGCTGGCTCCATCTCCAAACGTTAGTTCTCAATTTGTACAAGATATGGAGCAGTATGAAGGAAAATCCAGCAGCCCGGATTTCAAACAGCTCGCCTCAATAGGGCCAAGCCCCACTGTCCAGTACTCCTTTCATGTCTTGGCGTGCTGGTAGCAGTCATTCAAGGTTCCCATGTTGACGCTCTTCTGCCGCAACTACCGCCGCTGCTCCTTGCTTGCCTGTCCAGTGACTAGTGCCTATCTCACCACCAGAGATGCTTTCCACAGTCACTCCCTGCAGCCCCATATGAACTCCCACACTTAGGAAGAACCTCCGAATGATCTCCTCACTGGCCAGTTAATCGTAAAAGCCATTGGTTCCAAGTATTGAAATATCTGGAACACTGCCACCACCTTCAGAACTTGTCTTCTCCCTAGCCGTCATCCACCTACATTCCAGTCGGATACCTGATGTTCTGCCCAGTCCACTGCCAACTCATCCGCAAACTCTTGGGTTGCAGAGCCAAACGTCGAATGCTTTGCAAGTCGATGATAAGTCTGCATCTCACACAGTGTGTCCACCACGGCTGCCACCATGTGTACAAATAAGCTCACTGAGTGAATCACATACTTGTCACACCAAATTGGGACTATCTGATAACGAAATACGTCCATTCCCATGTGGGGATACGACACATCAATTGAACCTCCCTGTGCTTTAAATACATGCTCAATCCGCTGGTCTCCTAATAGTTCCTAGATGGTCCATCCGGTAGCCCCCTGGATTCTGTGAATCCTGGCTACAAATACTCATCACCACTGCAATCATCAAAACCGTCTTTGTATGCCACTGTATGGGCACATCTCTAATCACTTGTTGGGGTACGTTTGATGAAATTGAATACAGTAGACACAGAATGCTCTCTCCCCACACAATGATCTGATTCGGTCGTCCAATCAGGTACCAAAAGTGATACTTGATCATGGTAATCACAAATGGTATCCGCTAGCAACTTTGGAATATTCGGGGGCTATTAGACTGCCCATTCAGAGCTGCAGTACAATCTCCGATCACTGCTCCACTATCCTGAATGCTGCCCATCGATAGGCAAATGATGCCGGAAATTATATCAGTAATCATATTGGTAATTATATCAGTATTCATACTTGATTCACTCACTCGCTGAGTCTTTATAGCCTTGTAGGACTTCCGTAGCAGCTGCAGTAAACTCCTAACTTCATCCATAATGTAGATATTCCCATTCAGTCTTGCAGAAGGAAATTGCTATTGGGATTGCCATCAGTGGCATCGCGGGATGTGAATCGTGTAAATTGTGTAAATCCTCCCTCATCCTCCGTATGTACTCTCCATTTGAGGTATGCGCCTCTTTATCGTCAATTAGCTACTATCGAGGGAAACTGAATGAGAATTGACTTTGGCATTGCTTGTAACTCAACTGTCGGTGGCATATGGGATATGGAATCTTCTCTGTAATCGTCAGTTGACTCAATTCGAAGGTAACTTATCAAATCTAATTGATGCCGCGATTGGTAGCATTTGAGTTGCTATATAAATCTGTTGAAATGGACTTTGATTGAGTTGATCATTGATGCATCTCCAGGCCGGTTGGCCTCTGGAAGTATCTTCAAATTGTCTGTCCTACTGTTAACCTCGATCGGGTGGACAATTCATGACTCTTTTGTATCTGGAATTCGTACATCTCAAGTCCATATGATTTCTCATTCCTAGGTGTCGCGATGTGTCTCTAGCCAATTGGCCTCTGGAGTCCCCATAAGATTGTCTCTGTTACTGTTAACCTCAATTCAATAGTCATATCGTGACACTTTGCTGATGCTATCAGTGCTCTAAAATCTGTATGATCTCTCCCATGTAGACAAAGTATTCTGACTTGTCGGACAGGTGTAATTCATGATATCCTGTATGCATAACGTACCAGAAATTAAAAAGTGATAATAGTGTAAAGGCATACGCCCGTGTATGGCCTTGTAGGAAGGTATATCCGTAGATACAGTTGGAAACGTGGAAGTCAATGTTGTAGAGTAGTACAAAGGTAGGGTTATCGGTAGAGATCAAAGGCTTGTGGCGAGTCTACTATATATGACGCTGGTGTTATCCGGCCCTGGACACATAATGTACAGCTGTGCCGTTACATACTGTGGTAACGTGATGGGCTGTATATTCATTCAGAATATGGAATAATAGTTGGTGGCACTTAATCTGGAACATGGCATACCGGACACTCAGGCTACATTGATGAATTCTCTTGTAATCACATGAATGTGAAGAAATTGCTTGTGAGAACATCAATTTTGGGTGGATGCTATACTAAGTATTAACTTGTGGATCTGACATGGAGAGCTGGATTGAGATGACATAAGACTGTATCATGTGGGAATGAAAGAGTTGGATTACAGACAGTAACAGATGGCAAATGAAGAAGGAAATGATATAGGACAACATGGCATATCAGGGGCATGGCTTACCTGATTGAGCAAGAAAATCTTGTAGCAGTGTATGTAACCTCCAGATTGGAAGTCATACCTACCATATCATGTATTGTATACTAACTTGAAAACAACATTCCCACAGGTTATAGTTTCTTATAGTAACTTACCCGATCTCCTCTCATCACTATTTCGCATCTAACAATGTCTCTTCCACATCATCACCATCTGTTTCGAAAACAGATCAAAATCATCCATCCCAGTCACTCCACGATATGATCATCAGTCATGATCAAGTATTGTACTAACTCCAGGTTCACTGTGTCCTTGTCTAAGCTGGTATGTAATTAATCCCCTGTCATCTCTTGGCGCATCTGGATGTATAGTACTCTCTACCTTCTCTCGATTAGGAGTCACCTAATAAGTATAGTCACAGCCTTGATTCCACCTCCAGGTACATTTCAAAGCGCTCTTGATCGCTGCCTCCAAGTGTCTCTTCAATTTTGCTTAATCAGTCGCTGGATGTTGATTAGTAAGTTTGCATGTTTTCAACTTCCAGTTTGATACAATCATTGTCTTTAAGTTCACCCAACTACAGTCTCCAAGAACAGATCCAACCTTGCTTAATGACAGTCAGCATGTGCATTTTGACACTGATGTTATCACATGCTCAAAGTGCCACTCTTAATTCAGTCGATAATCGCCTGCAGATATATAACATCCTGACCATCTGGTTTGCAGCAGTACAGTTTCCAGGGAAGTCACAAAAGTTCCTTAGTTACTACATCCAACAACATCTCTGTATTCCCCCAAACTCTACATTCAGTTGCTTCTGTACAAGACTTGGACCTCAATCTTCTGCCAAATCAATTATATGGATGTAAATTGATAGACATAGATAAGAAAGGTATGATGTATTATAGTATTGCAAATCATCTTGGGATTGTGATATAAGTGTCTGAACTAAGGCCAACATAATAGACAACATAGAGTGTCAGACTCTAGTAAACACTATCATGAAATACAAGTACAAACATTTGAATACTTCTGCTAACCTGTGTTGAAGTCTCAGCTGTTTCTGCAGACATTGACACAGAACCCACCTACTCTTGCAGATCAATGCAGCGGTCTCTGCTGCTCTGAAATGTATCTACCGTATAAGTAAAAGTTTTAGATATCAAAGACAGCTTGAAACCATCAGCAGTTGCAGCAGCAGATCAAGATACTTTCCGAGCATCAGCGTGCACTGTGTTGATCTGTAAGAAGGTCTGGATGCAACTGAACTTACATTGAAAAGCAGTTGAGAATGACACTATTATTTGGAAGGTATGTGTACTGCTTCTGGACAGTGTTTACTCTGGCTGATATCTATAATTAAAACATACATCTATTGGACTATTCCTGAAGAAGGATAGATAAGTCTATGATGTATTGGTATAAGTCTGACAGTATTTCTTTCTTCTTAACAATGTGCATTATCATGTGAAATAACCATGTACATTTTGAAAACCAGTATGGCAGCCATCATATATATTGATATTGTGATTATACACATATTGAACTAAATTTCATCAACGATACCAAAATATTTCTTACAATAGTAGATTTTGTAACTCCACTATAATTGATCTGTATGTTATTATACATTCTGTAACTGATATTCAGATTTCTGTCAAGAATTTGGCATAGATTATCTTGAATATTATTGATGCCACTAACATACATCTCCCGCTGTAATGTAAGTTACAATATCATTTACAGCTAAGAAATAGATCCAATCATACTTTTATTGCAGGATGATTTTGTATCAAACACTTAATCTGTCAATGCAACAATTATTCCGAGATGACTAATCTGCATAAAGTACTTCGTAGTTATTTTCTGATGACCAGCTAACCTTGCAATAACAATATCAACTCTGCTTTTACAATCTAATGATCTACATTCTGATAATTATACAAAAGTTTACCCTTTACATTATTTGTTGATTCATCTCTGATTGTCATTTCCATTGTATAATATACAATATTATCAATATTTTTAGTAACTGTTAACAATGAAAGTAGTGTTACCAATGACTCTTAACCGTCCCACTGGGTCCAGGTCCAGGTCGATACTGGACAATTTCGAACTAAGTAATCCGGGTTGTTGATACATCAAACGGATCAATCGGAATACAGTTCAATGGAAATTTACAACCTGTCTGACATAGAAGGATTGTAAGTGGGTACCCCAGCTGGTCCATTTGTAGATTCAGACAATGCTCTTCACTGTACTACACAATACTCATATCATATTGAAATCACTCATTCAACATTCGTGTTGGCAACAGGTCCGGTTGACCCACCAGGGGTCCGGATTCGGACCACAAAACTGGTTCAGTTCGGTTCCAGAACAGTTCGAAAATGTAACTCGCTGCCTCTTGTCAGGCCAAACCTGGGCCTGTACCCGTCAACCTGTGGGTTTTACTTGGTTTGGCAAAACCCATCAGTTCCAATCTCCGGTTCTGTGTTTCAAGTTTTTCCATTTATGGTCACATCTAGATATCATACTGCTGGCGCAATATATTGACTTTGGTACGCCTTTGTTCTTTTCGGATGAATAGGCTGCCTTTATAACTAAAACCAAGAGAGCTATGTTGCCTGCCCTATCCTGAACATGATAGTGAACGGTGTGTTAATGATTTTTGCTCTTGCATCATGGGTTATCTAGGTGGCGATTGGATGCAGACAATCATAAATGAGGTATTGGCCGTATTTCAACACAAAAGAGAAAGTGACACAATCGCTGCCCCATTCTGAAAATGATTGTCAATGGTGTGTCAACAATTTGTAGTCATGTATGTCAGGTAATTAAAAACTGATTTGTTCTTTGTTATGCATAAACGTAGTATTGGCCGCCTTTAAAGACCGAAGAGACAGCCACACACTCCCTGCCCAATCTTGAAAATGAGCGTCAAAGGAGCATCAACAATTTTTGGCCTTGCATGATGGTTCATCAAAGTGCGAGATGGCCGCTAATGTGTATATATGGAGTTTGGACTGGTTGTATAGACTAAAATGTTCAGCATCACTAAGTTGCAGCATTGAAAACAAATTAAGTTGTGATTGTCCAGGAGGCTGTTGTGGGACCATCTCTTTCTTATCAGCCTATAAAGGCTGCCAAAACCTTGATTGTAGATGTCTGCAATCATTTACCACCAAGATTACCCAAAATTCAAGACCAAAAATCATTGCCACTCTGGTGACGCTCATTGTCAAGATGGAGCTGGGAGAGTGTAGCATTCTCTTTTGCCTATAAAGGCGGCCAATATGATGATTAGAGATAACAATGACTAATTCACATTTTAATAACTTGACTTAAAGGACAAAAAATCATTGACGCTCCGTTGACGCTCATTTTGCCACAGGTGTATCTGATTTATGCAACCATTCACTTTGGCATAGAACATCAATAACTGTGTTTTGGCAGTTATTCTATCCTCTTCATGTACGTTTTCATTTATCACTACATTGTTCTCCAATCGTGCATATCAATATATCCTTTAAAATGTACTTTAAAGTGTTCGCTAATTGTAGATAATGATAATCTTCAAAACTTCCATTCCTTTCAATCAATTCCCGTCTTCACTCTGAGATTCATTCAAAAGGCTGCTGTCGTCTTCAAAATCAATGTCAGAGGTATTTCCACGCAGCAGATAGTGGACTCAGCAAATCTGGAATAAAATCTTTATCGCGCTTGCCATCCTTGGCATATGCATTATCATGGAAAAATTGAGTGTTGGGATGCGGAGAATGTATATACACACACCTGTATGGCATACCTTCTATTTCATGACTTTCATTTCCGTCAGTGTCACCTGGTGGCGCAGGGGAGATTCCAGGTAGAGGGGGCGTTCCAGACGGAGGTGCCGCCGGTTCTAGTGGAGTTGTGCTGGTTCCATTGCTCCTCCAGCGTGTCTGCAGATTCATTGCCGTGCCATTGTGGCATGGAAAGCACCGGTCCATATGATTCTTATAAACCATTGCCAGGTGTCTTTCTATCACAGCGTTTACCTCTTTCTGCCCAGGAAACTCAAATCCACACTTCTTTTCTTCTTGGACTTCGGTGCAGGGATTCTTAATTAGTTGATGTGTTTCCTTTATTGTGGCGTATGAAAACCCTCCTTTAGCCATGTTGGCCATTCTCCAAGCAAGGCACATGTTGGTCTGTTCTTGATGTGCCCGGCCTCCTTGCGTCACAATAGTAGCAGACATGTTGAAAACCTACAAGAAATTAGTTGCTGCTTCTGAAAGGATGATTGGGCTATTACCTCAACTATATATGACTCTGTAGCCTCCTGTAAGGTCTTTAAAGTCCGTTTTGCCCACTCCCGGCAACCTTTATCATGAAATTTGATCCCGAAAATCCTAGAGCTGAAAACATCATGATGTTCGATTTCGCTCACTGTGGACAGATGCCTTCGTCGACTGTCAAGGTTTGGCTTTACGGACAGCGATGAATTGGTCATGGAGCTCTCTGCATTCACGAGCTGTACAGTATATTGTCAATTGACCGCCTTCTACACCAATTTGGAGCTACTCACATCTGTTCACATGCTGCTTCGTATTATTGCTATGTCCGGTTTTACGTACTGTTATTCAATGTACATCCTGGGCTCTATTTTCGGTAGCTGCAAATGCAGCATCGCCGTGGACTAACTGCTGTCAGCGTTGCTGCTGTGTCTCAACCAGGGGCGCATTCGATGAAGCGCCTGTTGTTCGGCTCGATTGGGATTCAATCACACCAGGCTGTGGTGATTGTGGACCCCTGACTTGCTGTTGTGGACACGGTGAGGAAGATGACAAGGAAAAGTGGAAAGTCCTGAGGAATATACAGTAAGCTACAAGTCACAATGGAATGAATAACAGTCAACTTGCACATTCTACTCAAGTTTTATCCTGCAGCATATAGCTGCAAGTTGCAGGTGATTCCAACAGTCCCACGATTTGCAGTAAGTCAGACCGATGTTGTTTGTTTGTTTGTTTGGAGGGATGCATTGACGCGAACCACTGCTGATATCTCATGTTTGATGGAGTTGAAAAGAGAATTCTTCGACGGAAAGGACGTCTGGTAATGTTTGTCTCAGCACATCATTGGGATCTTACACGAGACAAACGCTAACTATCAAGTCATGAACTATGATCAGCGTTCCTATTGCGAATGAAATGACAGTCAAAACACAGATTTTGCTTTGTTTGATTTGATCAAACATACAAACCTTGACATAAAAGACTCAGCTGGCCTCAATGTGGGCCATATTTTGCAACATCCAACATCTCGCCCAACAACAAGGTCAATACACGATACAATGGTCCATGCTCTGAAAGAGTACTTTTCTCCACTTCCGGAGGCCAAATACGGCTAATTGACAATGCAGTCCTCACGTCGACGTCATCAAGCCAATGTAGGCAAGAGAGGCTTGGAGGCAGAAAGGGTCCGAGCATTAGAAGCATTGCGCAGCGTATAATTAAAATAGAAGCTTTCGGGGGAGAAAAGACAGGAAACACACTGAATCAGCAATGAAAAGAAAGAGAAATGGATCGAGGATCATGTGGAGAGAGAAACTGCTGTGGCAAGAATGCGAGTTCAAGACATGGAGGCAGCGATTATGCAAGAGCTAAATGATATGACTACTGCTGAAACCGTGGGGGCGACAACCAGAAAGTCCGGAACAACATTTGAAGAGATAGTGAATGCTATCGGAGGCAGTCTGAGCGATCTTGCAAGTTCCGACGATGAAGAGGATGGGGAAGATGACGAAGATGATGAAGAAGATACCCAGCTTGGCAAACTGTGTGATGATGATGAACCTGGCTGGGTGATGAGCACAATTTCCAATACAGTACAGCACGGCATGGTGAGTTTTCGGCAGAGGAAGACGAGGCTTGACAAATTGACACAACCGGGATGGGGGGACGCAGCCAACTACTTCGGTGAGAGAGATATGAAGTATGAGACTGCTAAATTGAATGTTCCGGCGGTTGTCAAGTCCCAACTAGACATGACTGCAGCCACACCATCCCTGACAACATTTGGTGAGGATATTCTGACACTCGATGTCATAGGTGGACAATCGCAAATGCTGCCAGTCACTTCTCGACCAGGCAGCATTGAAATGAGGCTGGGTTCAGAGAAACCACAGTTACACAAATTTATACTGGTTCTTTCGCACGACTTGCCGCCTGATTCGACACCGATTCAGGATGCAAAGCCTGTTAAACCCATAACCTTTTACCCCTGCATAAAGCATCACTAGTTAATTACCATATAGAAATCTGATAGGGATGAAGATATGGTGACGGCTCCCACGTCACCGGAGGTATAGATAGCCAAATGGTTAATTTTGATGACCTATCTCTTGTAAAAGCAAATTGCGTACCTACTTTGTTACATGTCAGCTTTTTCTTGATTTCTGTGACCAAATTGTGACACATGACATTTCTTCACTGTGTGTGCAAGGGTTGTACGGGCCATGCAAAATTTCTACACTCCAAATCTGGTTGATAGATGGCCAGCAAACTTGATATCGACTTGCTTGTTATGGTTACATTAGAAAGCAAAACCTTAAATTGAGACAAAATTTACTAAGAAAGCGTAAGTCTGTGATGTCATATGAGTCATAGGATGAGCAATCAGTGCACAGTCTGAACACGGATGAATGGCAGCTGTCATGCTGCAATAGTCCATGTAGCTAACTGCATAACTCTGCGCTCAGACCTGTAGAACATGGTCAAGAATTTGAAAATTGCCAATGGTACGTCATGGAAATCAAGGAAAATGAGCTGGATAGAGAAAGGTCAGGAAATCGGGCTCTGTATGTCTAAAATTGGAAGATGGATCTTTATGCTGGAATGTACCCGCTGAAAGCACCAAAACGCAACTGAGCGATGTCATTTAGCAGAGTAACAATGTAAGTAGTGGTGGCTCAGAAACCGAGAGGCCTCGATGCTTTTTGATGCAAATAATTATACCTTGAAATGGTATATTGGCTGTCAAAAATGATGGTATGAATGTTAAGCAAAATGATTGAGCACCCAATGACTGATAGTATGTCTCTAAGCTGAGCGTCAATGGAGCGTCAATGATTTTAGTTTGATCGTTTCGGCAATCAAAGGGTTGCACAGTAACATCGATCCAACAAGGAGATATTGGTCGGCTTTGAATATAAAAAGGTAAACGACATGGTCGTTGCCCCATCCTATAAATGAGGGTCAATGGAGCGTCAATGGAGAGTCACCAATTTCTGGTCTTTTCTCGTGGATAATCATGGGGTTGTGCAACAGCATTGAGTGTTAGCAACGGGTCTGGGTAGCCTGCCAGCAGTCCGGATTCGGGCCACTGAAACTGTTCAGTTCGGTTCCAAACATCTCCAAAAACCCGACATGCTGCATCTTGGGGGGGCAAAGCTGGACCCATACCTGTGAACCAACGGGGTTTGCCGTACTAATCTAGACCCATTGGTTCCAATCTCCGGTTCCGGTGTTCAGGTCGTTCTGTTTATGGTCGCACTCAGATATCCGACAGATAATCGCAAATTATTGACATTGGGATATCGTTGTCCTGTTCTGATGTATTGGCCGCCTTTATAATCAAAAACAAGTGAGACACGCTGCCTGCCCCATCTTGAAAATGAGAGTCAACGGCGAGTTAATGATTTTTGGTCCTGCATCTTGAGTAATCTCAGTGGCAATTGGATGCAGACATTCATAAATGAGGTATAGGCTGCATTTATAAGCAAACGAGAAAGTGACACACTCCCTGCCCCATTCTGAAAATGTGTGTCAACGGTGGGCCAACAATGTTTGGCTTTCCATCATGGTTACTCTGCTTGGCGATTGGTTGCAGACATTCATAGATGACATACTGGCTGCCTTTATAGGGAAAAGAGAAAGCGATGTGCTCTCTGCCAGATTCTGAAACTGAGCTACAACATAGTGTCAACAATTGTTGGTCTTGTAAGTCAGGTAATTGATCAGAGACTTGGCCGTTTTAATGCATGCTGAAATTATTGGCTGCCTTTATAGGCCAAAAAGAAAGCGACATGCTCCCTGCCCGATTATGAAAACAAGGGTCAAAGGCGCGTCTACAATTTTTGGCCTTTCATCATGGTTAATCAAAGCGCGATGTGGCTGTTAATGGCTATATACAAAGTTGTGACTGGTTAAATAGGCTGAAATGGACAGGATTAATGAGTCGCAGCTTGGAAAATGAACCAAATTGTCATTGTCCGAGAGGATGTCATGGGAACAGTGCTTGCTTATCTGGCGATAAAGGCTGCCAATTACCGGTATATAGATGTCTGCGATCATTCGCCAATTAGATTACCCATTATGCAATATCTAAAATCATTGTCGCTCTGTTGACGCTGAATGACAAAATGGGGCATGGAGTGTGAAGCACACTATTTTGCCTACAAAGGCAGCAAATCCTGTGATTATTTATAACAACAACTAATTCACTTTTCACTAACCTGACTTACGGGACCAATAATCGTTGACGCTCCGTTGACCCTCATTTTGCCACAGGCGTATCCACAATATGGAACTATTAACTTTGGCATAGTATATCAATCATGGTCTTGTGGCAGCCGTTCTGTGCAGTTTATGGACGTTCTCCTTTATTACTGCATTGTTCTTTAATGATGCATACAAATCTGCCCTTTAAAATATACTTTAAAGTGTCCGCTAATTGTAGATAATGGTAATACTCAAAATCAAGTTCCCTTCAGTCAACTCCCGTCTTCGCTGTCGGGTTCACACAAAAGGCTGCGGTTGTCTACAAATGGCTTTCAGCTGAATTACCACGCAGCTGATAGTGTACTAACCTGTCGATGGACCTTCATCAGTCAGCAAATATGGAACAAAATCTTAAACGCTCATGCGATCCTGGGAAGATGGATCAAGATTGAAACGTCCAGTGCTGGGAAGCGGTGTATGTATATTAACATATCCGGGTGGCACACCTTCTGTTTCGGACCATCGAGTTCTCTCACTGTCATGAGGTGGCGCAGGTAACATTGTGGGCCGAGGTGACGCCCGTTGTGGTGGAGGTGCACCTGTGCCTTTGCCCCTCCAGCATGTCTGTGGATTCTTTGCTGTGCTATTTTGCCAAGGAAGGCAGCCGTGCGTTTAATAGTCACGAACCACTGCTGGATGTCTTTGCATTGCCCCGTTCCCCTTGTTATTCCTGGGAAACACAACACCCCACATCTTCTGTTCTCGAACTTCGGCGCGAGGTTCAAGATTAGTTGTTGCGTTTCCTGTATTCCGGCACGCAAAAATCCTCCTTTCGCCATTTTGGCCATAATCAAGGCAAGGCGCATGTCAGACTGTTCAAGCTGTACCTGACCTCCTTGTCTCGCCATAGTAGCTGACATGTTGAAAACCTACAAGAAACTAGTTACTGCTTCTAAAGTGAGATTTGGCTATTACTTCAACCCAATACGACTCCGCAGCCTCATCTAATGTCTTTAAAGCCTGTTTCGTCCATTCCTGTGTATGTTTATCACGAAAGTTGTCTCCACACATCATAGAACTGACATCATCGTGATATTCAATATCGCAGAGTGAGTGGACAAATGCCTGTGTCAACCACGGAGGTCTCCCATTGCAGGCAGCGATATATTGGTCACGTAGTTCTCTATGTACCCCCAGCTTTGGTTTATATTGTTCGTTGGCTGTTGTCCCCATTGATATGGATTGACACACATCCGATCGCAGGCTGCTTCTTAATCATGCTGCTTCTAGTTCAACGTGCTGTTTGTCAATGTGCATCCTGAGTTATATATTTGGTGGCTACAATGGCAGCGTTGCGGTGGACTAACTGGCGTCTGCATTGATGCTGTTTCTCACAGGGTGGCGCATTGCTTCAAGCGCCTGTCGTTCAGCCTGATTCGGCTCTAATCACACACGGTTGAGGTGTTTCTGGAGTCATGACTTGCTGTTGTGGAACGGTGAGGAGGATGATCCCGAAAAGAACTGGGAAGTCCTGACGATTATACAGTTAGCTACAAAACAAAATGGAATCACTGACAGCCAACATGCACCTTCAATTCAAGCTGAATCCTAGTGCGTATAGCTGCACTGTGTATCGCTGCAGGGGATTCCAACAGTCCTGCGATTTGCAGTAAGTCAGTCTGGTGATGTTTGTTTGTTTACAGGGATACATCATGATGAATAACAGCTGATATCTCATCATTTGATAAATATATCAACGACCTTCCTCGAGGGAAAGGACGTCTGGTGAATTTTGTCCCAAGTCATCGCCGGGATCTTACATGAATCACATGCTAACCATTATGTCATAATGTACAGATAGCATGACTACTTCCAATGAAGTCACAGTCAAAACACTGATTGTGCTGTGTTCAAATTGATCAAGCCTACCAACCGTAACATAAAAGACTCAGCTTTCCTCCATGTGGTCCATACCGTGCAACATCCAACATCTTGCCCAACAACAAGGTCAACACAAGATACAATGGTCAATGCACCGAAAAAGAACCTTTCGCCAATTCCGGAGGTTAAATACGGCAAATTGTCAAAGCTATCCACACGACGACATCATCAAGCGAATAAAGGCAAGAGTGGCTTGGGGGCAGAAAGGGTCCGAGCATTGGCACCATTGCATAGCTTACGATCCAAAAAGAAACATTCGGCAGAGAAAAGACGGGAAACGCACTCTTTGCGCAACGAAGACAAAAAGAAATCAATCAAGAAGTATGTGGATCGAGAGACCGCAGTGGCAAGAATGCGAGTTCAAGTCGCAGAGACAGCAGTTATGCAACAGCAGAATGATATGAGAAATGTTGAAAAGGCACGATCGACAACTACATAGCCTGAAACAACATTTGGCAAGATGTTGAATGCTGTCAGAGACAGTCTGAGCAATCTTGCAAGTTCCGACGATGAGGAGGATGGGGAAGACAAGGATGATAATGAAGAAGATACAGAGCTTGGCAAGCTGAGTGAAGATGATAAACCTGGCTGGGTGATGGGCACAATCTCAAAAACGGTACAGCACCACATGCAGAGCTTTCGGCCGAAGCAGATGAGGCTTGACAAACTGATGCAACAGGGATGGGGGGAAGCAGTGGACTACTTTGGTGAGAGAGATATGAAGTACTGGACGACTGAATTTAAGGCTCCGGCAGTTGTAAAGCCCCAATCACACATCACTGCAGTGACACCATCACCGACACCATTTGGAGAGCTTATGCAGACTCTTGATATCATCCCCAGACAATCACAAATGCCGTGAGTGACGTCTCGACAGGGATGTAGTCAAATGAGGCTGGGTTCATAGAAACCACAGGCAGACAATGACATAGTATCTCTGATGCCCGACATGCTGCACGATTCGTCACAGATGGAGCTTGTGAGGCCATTTCAACCTGTCAGCGTGTACCACAGCATATAGCGTCCCTTGCCAATTACTATATAGAAATCGGATTTGGACGAAGATATAGTGACGGCTCCTGCGTGTCCAGAGAAGTAGATAGCGAAATAGGTATTATGGACAACTTATCTTGAGTAAAAGCAATTTGTACCTACTTTGTTACATGTCAGCTTTTCTGGATTTCAGTGACCAAATTGTGCGACAGGATTGTTCGTCAGTGTGTGTGCGAGGGTTGTACGGGCAATGCGAATGTTCTAGACTCCAAATCATGTTGATTGCCGAACAACACACTGTATATGGTATTGCCTGTTATGGTTAAATGATAAAGCAAAACCTAAATTTAAGACCAAATTTAATAACAAACTTTAAGTCAGTGATGTTATACAACTCATAGAAGGAGCGGTCAAAGCACATCCGAAACCCAGAAAAATGATAGCCATAAGGCTGCATCAATCTATGCAGCCAACTACATAACTCTCTGCTCAGACACCCTCACATGGTCGAGAAATTGACAATTGCTTATGGTACATCATTGAAATCGAGGAGAATCGGCAAGATATGGAATGGTGAGAGTGTCGGGTTATAAATATTTAAAACTACTGTATGAATTTTCGTGCCATAAATTGCCGGCCGAAAGCGCTGAAACGCGATGAACTTACGTCATTCATCAGGCAAATAATGTGTATTGTGGTGGCTCAGACATTGAGATGTCTCGAAGATCTTGGATTCAAATAATCATACATAGAAACGGTATTCTGGCTGCTAATAAAAACTGTATGCATTTTTTGTACAATTGTTGAGCACCCAATGACTGTTAGTATGTCTCTAAACTGAGCTCAAAGGCGAGCGTCAACGGAGTGTCAACAATTCATAGTCTTACCCATTTAGCAATCAAATGGCTGCATAATCGCATCCATCTAAAGAATAAGTATTGGCCATCTTAATTGGTAAAATGGCAAGCTACGTGCTGCCTGCCTCAGCATAGAAATGAGTGCCAATGGAGCATCAACCATTTCTGGTCTTGCATCCTGGATAATTACTGGGCTGTGCAACGGCATTTAGCCATAATCACAATATTGGCAGCCGCTATGGTCAACAATGCTCTAGACAATATCGCTACTACCTCCTAATACTGAGCGTCAATGAAGAGTCAATGATTTTTGGTCCTGCATCTTGGATAATCTACAGGCTATGGAATGATGTTAAGCTATATACATTCTATTGGCCGCCTTTGTGGGCAAAAATGCTACACAAGATAGCGCTACTACCTCCTGAAAATGAGCGTCAACGAAGCGTCAATGATTTTTGGCATTGCATCATGGAAAATCCAGAGTGTTTCGCTGCAACATTCACTCATAATCGAACTATCGCCTGCCATTCTAGTCAAAAATCGTTGCGATATCATTGCTACTATATCCTAAAATTGAGCGTCAATGCAGTGTCAACAACTTTTGGCCTTGCATCATGGAAAATGCAAGGGCTGTGTGGCGACATTAACCCATAATCAATCTATTGGCTGCCTTTGTAGGCGAAAATGGTTGCAACAACATCGCTACAATGGACTAAAAATAAGCGTCAACGGACTGTCAAAGACTTCTGGCCTTGCACCTTGGAAAATGCAAGTGCTGTACAGCGACATTGACTCATAATCGAACAATCGGCCGCTTTTCTAGGCAAAAATGCTCTCGACAACATTGTTACTGTGCCCTAAAAATGAGTGTCAATGGAGCATCAACAATTTTAGGCCTTCCATTGTGGAAAATGAACGGTCTATGCAACTACATTGATCCATAATTGAACTATTGGCCGCATTTCTAGGCAACATTGCTTACGACAAGATCTTTACCACATTCCAAAATGAGCATCAACGGAGAATCAACTGAGCATCAACGGAGCATCAACTGAGCATCAACTGAGCATCAACTGAGCATCAACTGAGCATCAACGGAGCATCAACTGAGCATCAACGGAGCATCAACGGAGCATCAACGGAGCATCAACGGAGCATCAACGGAGCATCAACGGAGCATCAACGGAGCATCAACGGAGCATCAACGGAGCATCAACGGAGCATCAACGGAGCATCAACGGAGCATCAACGGAGTGTCAACAATTTGTGATCTTCCATCTTGGATAATCCAATGGCTATGGAATGCAGACAACCCACAACAAACCTATCGGCAGCCTATATTGGCAAAACTGCTAGTGACAATATCATTTACGCCCCCTACAATTCAGCGCCCACAGACCGTCAACACTTTTTGTGGAGGCTCAGAATGCTACACAGCAATGAACTGCATTGTACTGTTCCTAATTGGAGTTTTACGCAGTCAGTCTTTTCAATCTGTCCTTGTTTACAACTTTACAAATATGCATGCAATGTCTCACAGATCTGATTTTTTTGCTTCTGGCTGTAGAGTCAATAGTTAACAACCCGAAGTCTGCTTGACTGTATAATTTCTTTCAGCAGTCTCTCGAGTCGGAGTACCCAGCTTTCTAGTTCCTCCAGCTATGTAGAATGCAAAATCTGTGAACACCTCCTTGCTCGAAGTTATGATCTCTTCCAAAAATGAACATCTCAATCTTTGTGATTTGAGCGACCTGACTTTGGAAATCATCTTCGATGCTTGGTGAACTTCAAAGAATCTAGGCTTGAAGTGGCCTAGTGAATGGAAGAATTCTAGACATGCGCCTGTGTCGCAATTCTATTTACACTGCGGAATTGAAGAGGCCGGCAGCCCTAACATCATATGTATCATTTCTGATCAAGTTCTTTGCCATCCATCGGAATATGGGACCAGCTAAATGGGGAAACAATTCCTGGCAAAAGCTCACATCGCAAAGTTAAAGGAAATAGCAGAGTCAGAAGTTACTGAATTGACTAGTTCAATGGTCAATGAAACAGCATTGGCTATCCTGAAGAGGCAAGGAAGTCGAGGAATCACAATACTAAGTTTGCCGAGCAAAATCATATTGGACATACAGGTTGATTCCTATTGGCCGAAATGACAGCCAAAACATTCCAAACTATCAGCTAAGGACTTTCAAACTTCTGAATTTCACCATGACACGTGGAATCGCTACCTCATGTTAGTATTTGTTTCAGTTGATATTCCATGGAACGCTATATCAAATCTGGACCTACAACGGTTATTTAAGGCATTACGCGATGACCTAGTGCTGCCGTCCGCTACAACCGGTACCAACATCTGCTGGAGGGAATCTGCACTGACCGTAGATGCCATTTAGAAGCAATTACCGTCACAAAATCAAGTTAGTTTAGCTTTGGACAGATAGACCTCAATGAACAAACTAGTCATAAGGTCGGACATTGCTCACTATATGGATCGAATAATGGCATTGCGTGAAGTTCAACTCACTTTCAATGAGGTTGATCGCCTGTTCGTTTCCCATTTCGAAATCCAATTAAGGATGATCGGTCAAGGGCCAACATACTGGAGCAAGGCCAGCCAGACGTTTGAAGGACGTGCTTGATCATTTTGAGCTTACCGACGGCTGTTTTCTTGGTATTAGGACTGATAATGCTTCCTGAATTTACTCAGCAACACGCGAGCCACAATCAACACTTGAGGCCTCTGCAATCGAGTGGCCTGTATTGAGGAATCACATACCATGCATGGCACAGGTAATACAGCTGGCTTTTGGTGCATTCCTGAGCAGTCTTTCTGTAAAAAGCCGCACTAAGTCTTGGGAACCCTATGAGCGTGATCAGCAATTTGGACAGAATGTAAACATAGACATCGGAAAGAGTCAAAGACTCCGAAAAGAGGGCAATGCAAGAATCAATAAGGTGTTGGCCCTCAGACCAGGTTTAGCAACGATAATTGAAAAAGTACGTATTTCATACTGGTTTGAAAGTCCTGAAACTGTCCTTCATATAGCAGAGAATGCTTGCTGTATTGATTATGCTGACACCAGGTCGTCGAAAAGACTTCATTCACTTTGAAAGAGCAAAAGTCCACATTGTGGTACTTCTGATGATGGATGTGAATACACATTGGAACTCTACACTTCAGTTGCTTGAGTGCACCTACCTATTGCGGGAATTCACACACAAGTGGCTTCAAAATCCGGAATACAGTGATTACTGGCCACTCTTCACAACACAAGATGAATGCACCATTGTGAACTATATCATGGAAGTATTGAGGTCATTCTGATATTGGACCCAGTGTATGTCGATGAGGCATACAGTCACATCGCACTACATTATCACGCTGTACAATGACATGTTTGATCATATGGATGGCATGATGTGAGCTTTGGCTAAGAAGACGACTCAATGGAAGGAAGACTTGTTCTTCACTGTGAAGTTAGCTCGACAGAAGCTGTCGAAATATCGCGTGGAAGTGACTCCCATGACTGGTTTGCATCTCATTTCTGCATCTATCGTCTATCCTTTCCAGAAGTTGCAATCGTTTAGAAAGTGGGACAAGGGAATGGATATTTTTCTTGAGGATGAGACATCCTATACTACCCAATACCAACAGGCCCCTCAGAAATATGTTGAAAACAAATACTGTGTCCAATGTCGACGTATGCCGGTCAATAAACTCGAAAGCTTACTGAGCAGCGAACTCATCCCCTCTGCAACGGCTTCAGGATCCTGTCAATCATCCTTTGATCCATATGATTTCTCCAGTGATGACGAAGAATACTTAACGGCTAACATTGTTGCTGAGACGACACCCGGACTAAGAGATCGCGCAGCACACATATTGACCACCGCCAGGCTCTATATGAATTCACCACCTGAAACAGCAAAGAACTGGGGGCCCATTAATCCAAATCTCCATTTTTACCACTCCTACCCAATGGTGATTAGCAGTACATTTTGCATACCGGACATAACTGACTGGTGGCATCATGAGGTGGATATGCACTCAAAGTACGCTGATCTCTCCAAGGTGGCGCGTGACATATTCTCTATCATACCATAGAGTGTTGGAGTGAAGGCCACTTTTTCCCTTTGTGGAAATGTTATCGGCTGGAGGCAGTCAAAAACAACAGGCAAGACCCTTCAAGAAACAGACGTTGTAAGGCTGTTTGCTGAAGCCAATAACGGGATTTGGTCAGGCACTGACCCAGAATTGGATACAACAAACACAGAAAACGACTCGGAAATGAACAAAGAGGTGGAGGTAAGCAAATTGCACAGAATGGGCAAGGTCCATGACTTTTTGGAGATGTGGCAGTGCAGCCAAAACCTATGTGCTCCCCAGAAGAAATCTGATGCTCAAAACAAGCAGATGACCACTGTAGAATACATTTTGGACATGGAAGAGATTGTCAAACCATCCTGGTCACTCTTTCAACATGATGGTGTGGCTGCATTTAAATTGTCAGAAAGATCTCCTTTGCCACCAGCTATGTCTGCAACGGACCTCCCATGAGGACGAGCTCAAATATTAAATGTCTGCCGAATGTGAAGAATCATGCATCATCCAGTCAAAACTGATGAGGATTGCATACCTGAAAGCATTTGGGCACTGAAGATTGGCTTAACTGGAATTGTGACTTAGATAATCAAAATGATAGCACAAATGATTGCGTGGCTGATGTTGAATCTGATATAGATCAAGCCAATAGCATCCAGGATGTGGAATACCCAAAGCAGCGGGATGTGAGCGTAGCATCAAATGTTCCCGGATTGATTCAGCCAACACGGAAGTCAAAGAGACAGGCTGAAACGGTGTTGGTGACAGTCTATGCAATCGAAACGAGGAGGAATAAGGGAGTGAAGAAAAAGTAGCACAGATTACGTCTATGTTTCACCAGCTTCTTTATGTATCTTGACCGAGAGTTTTAGTTAGAGAGATATTATGGGCGAAGGGAGAGCAGTAGCTTGTGAATATCAGTTGATAAACAGATGTATAGCAGGCGCAATGAAGCATTTGGCAAGATACATAAATTTTAGTCATGTGAGAGCGAACAGTGCAAGAATGGTACTGGGCTCGGCGTTGCCACAGGTCCAAGTCTCAATCTGTCAGAAAGACTACCAATAAGTTCAAATCATGATGAAAACTATTATCGATGGCAGCAGATGTTGAATGGACAATAAATTGAAATGTGCATCCAGAGAGCGTCAACGAGTTATGATTTTGTAAGTACGGTAATTAAACTGTGATTTGGTCACTATTGGGCATAACTGATGTATTGTCAGCTTTTATAGACAAATAAGACAGCAACACAGTCACCACAACATTCTGAGAATGAGCGTCCACGGAGTGTTAACGATTTTTAGCTTCGCATTTTGAATAATTTACGTTCCGATTGGTTGCAGACATCCATTTATCGGATATTGGCAGCCTTCACTGCGCAAACTACAGCACTATGCTCCCTGCTGCATCCTGAAAATGAGCGTCAACAGAGTGTCAACAGTTGTAGTTGTTGCATATTTGGAAATCAATGTATCACATGGATCTTCGCGTTCAAAATGTAATCATTGACTGCCTTGATCGGCCAACATACAATATATCCATGGTACAACACCGATTCCAAATTAATGGATATTGCAAGCTGCAATGCATGTAAAAACATATTATTGGTTGATGAAGACGCGAGTTTGATACGATACTGTTAACAAACAGTGAAAACATGAGCCTTATATGAATCTATGGATGGACCCGCTGGTCGACCTGCAGACAACCCACCCAATTCTAACCAGTTGGGACTTTGACATCCAACCGTACCCGAGTTGACGGTTCGGGTTTATTGACAACCCGGACTGCCAATTTGGCGATGATTCAGTTTGTACCCGCACCTGGACCCAAAGTGACAGTCCGGAACAGTTGTTAAGCTGACAGCATTAAGCCATAATCATAGTATTGGCCGCCGTTATGGGCACAAAGGCCAGCAACGATATCGCTACCACCTTCCAAAAATGAGCATCAACAGAGCGTCAACAAGTTTTAGTCTTGCATCTTGGATAATTCAAGGGCTGTGCAACAGCATACTCCCATAATAATAACATTGGCCGCCTGTAGTGGCAAAAATGTGAGTGATGATATCCCTACTACCTCCTAAAAATCTGTGTCAACTGAGCATTAATGATATTTGGGCTTGCATCTTGAATAATCAGTAAGCAATGCAACAGTGTTGACTTAGAATTGTACTATCTGCTGCCTTTATGGGCAAAAATGATAGTGATGATATTGCAACCGCCTCATCTTTGCATGTCCTTGTATTCAACTTCACAAATATGCATGCGATGTCTCACTGGTCTGACTTTTTTCTTGCTTGTAGTTCTAAAGTCAATATTTAAAAACCAGGGTTCTACCTGACTACAATATATCTTTTGACAGTTACTCAGGTCGAATTACCCAGTATTCAATTTCCTACCGCAAGGTCAAATACAAAATCTTTAAATACCTCGTTGCTAAAGGTTATGATATCTTCAAAAAATGAACTTGTCTTTATGAGTGATTTAAGCGACCATACTTTACAAAACTTCTTCGATACTTGGTAGGCTTCGATTGATGTAGACTTGATGCGGCCTGTTGCTTGGAATAATTCTAGATATGTGTCTTCGTGGCGATTCAATTCACACTGCGGAATTGAGGAGGCCGGCAGTACTAGCATTATATGGATCGTTTGTCATCAAGTTCCTTGCCATCCTTGAGAACATGGGACCGGCTCACTGGGCAAACACTTGCAGACAGAAGCGCACATCCCAAAATTGAACCAATTAACAGTGTCAGAAGTAACAGAATTGACTAGTTTAATGCTCGATGAAACAGCTTTGGCCCAACTCAACAGGCAAGGAAGTTGAGGTCTTCCAATTGTAAGGTCACAAAGGAAATTCCAATTTAATATTTAGGTTTAAGTATACTTACTGAATTGACAGACTAAAGACTCCAAAATGGCAGCAATGGACTTTCAAACTGCCGAATTTCACCAAGACACCTGCAATCACTACCTCATGTTAGGATTTGTTTCAGCTCGTCTTCCATAGAACGCGATATCAAATCTTGAGCTCCAACGTTTATACAATGCATTACGCAGCGAGTTAGTGTTACCTTCAGCCAGCACCCTGAGCAATATTTACTGGATGGAATACACACTGACAGTGGATGCAATTAAGAAGCAATTGCCATAATGAAAAAAAGTTAGTTTAGCTTTAGACGGATGGACATCAATAAAGAAATTGGCAATGATGTTGGGCATTGGCTTTTTATATCAATCAAAATTGGGCAGTGCGAGATGTAAAACTGGCATTCAATGATGTTGATAGCCCATTCTTTTCCTATTTCCAAAGGTCATCAAGGATCACAGGTCAAGGGTCAACATACAGGAGCATGGCTGGCCAGACACCAGAAGGAAGTTCTTGATTGTTTCAAGCTGACTGACGGCCATTTACTTGGAATTACAACTGATAACTCCTCGTCAAATTACTCGATAACTGCCGAATTTGAAATTAATCTTGAGTTCTCTGGAATCAAGTGGCCCGTATTGAGAAACCACATAGTATGTGTGGCGCACGTCATTCAGCTTGCATTGGGTCCATTCATGAGCAGTCCTGGTGTAAAAGGCCGCACCAAGTCTTGGGAAGCCCATGAGCGCGATCAGCCATTTGGAGAGAATGTAAGCACAGATATTGGGAAGAGTCAAAGACTTGGAAAAGAGGGCAATGCTAGAATCAATAAGGTGTCGGCCATGAGACCAGGTTTAGCAAAGATAATTGAGAAAGTACGTATTTCAATATATTTTGAAAGTGCTGAAACTGACCTTCATATAGCAGAGAATGCTTGCTGTATGGATTACACTGACACCTGGTCGTCAAAAGGAGATTATTGACTGAGAAAAAGCCAAAATCCGGATTGCAGTACTACCCATTGTGGATGTCAACACAAGTTCGAACTCAACACCGGAGTTACTTGAGTGTATCTACCAATTACATGAATTCACACATGAGTGGCTTAAGACCTCAAAATACAGCTATTACTGGCCACTCTTCACAACACAGAATGAGTAGACCATTGTCAAGTATTTCATGGATGTTTTAAACGCATTCCGGTACTGGACTCTTTGGATTTCGAAATGGCATACCATTACTCTGCATCACGTCATCATTGTCTACAATGAAATGTTCATTCACATAGATAGTGTGATGCAAGCTTTGGCCAAGAAGCAGACCCAGTGGAAGGAAGACTTATTCTTTGCCATGAAGTTTGCATGGCAGAAGCTGTCCAAATATTATACCGAAGTGACTCCAACAACAGGTATGCTTCTCATTTCGGCACATATCCTTCATCCTTTCCAGAAGTTACGATCGTATAGGGAGTAGGACAAGGGAATGGATATTAATCCTGAAGACGAGACTTCTTATTCTACCCAACACAAGGAGGCCTTTCTGCAGTACGTGGAGAACGAATAATGCACTAAACATAAAGGTTTGCCGGTCAGAAAACCTGAAAGCATACCGAAGAACAATCTGGTCTCCTCCGCAATGGCTTGTCAATCTGGTCAAACTACTTATGATCCATACAACTTGCCCAGTGATGATGAAGAATACTTAATGCCTAACAATGTGGCCGTAACAACACCCGTACGAAGTGTTCATGCAGCATGCCTAATGACAACCGCAAGGTTCCATTTGAATTCACCTCATGAATTACCACAGAACTGGGGGCAAATTATTCCGAATCTTAATGATTACCACTCCAACCAAATGGAGATCAGTAGTACATTTTGGTTACCGGATATTACCGACTGGTGGTGGCTGCAAGGAGAAATGCACTCAAAGTACGCCAATCTCTCCAATGTGAGAAACAATATATTCTTTATCATACCTTACGGTTTAGGAGTGGAGGCCAGTGTCTCCCTTGAGCCGGATGGGATCAGGTGGAGGCAGTCCAAAACCACAGGGGAGACCGTTTGCGAAAAGGTCGTAGTGAGGCAGTTCACTCGAGCAAATAACAGATTACTGATTGTCGACGACCCAGTATTGGATCCAACCAGTACTCATAACGACATGGGGAGGAAGCGAGAGGCGGAGCAAAAGAAGTTGCACCAAATGGCGAAGGTCCACTACTTTGTAGGGATGTGGCATGGCAGCCAAAACCTACGAGCTACACTGAATGAATCTTGCGCTCAAAATAAACAAATGACAGCTGTAAGATACTTTTCAGATACTGAAGAGATCGTCAAAGCATCCTGGTCAAACTTTCAAAATGATAGTATGGTTGCATTTATATTGTTGGAACAATCACCTGTGCCACCTGCTGTTTCTGCAATGGACCTCCCTGGAGGACAAACACAGGAATCAAATTTCCACCAAATCAAACGAATCAACCGCCATTCTGTGGAATGTGATGATAATTGCTTCCTGGAAAGCATTTCAGACACCAAAAATTGGCTTCACTGGAATAGGGACTTGGATAATCCAAACAACAGCGAAGACAACAGGGAGGCCGCCAATAAATAAGATATGGAACTAGACAATATCAGTCAGTATTTAGAAACTCTGCAGCAGTGGAATGTAAGTGCCGCACGCAATGTTCCTGGCTTGATTTGGCCTACACGACTGTCAATGCAGAAGCCTGAAAAGGCGTTCATGACGGTCAATATAATGGAAACAAGAAGGAATACGGGGATCAAGAAAATGCAGGACAGCAAGCGTCAATGTATTATCACCAAGTTCATTATGTATTTTGACCAAGAATCTCATTTAGAGAAATATTATGGGAGAATATTGAACAGCCGCGTGAGCAAATTGGTTAATAAACAAATATATTGTGGGCAATATGCATTATTTGGCAAGATGTATAAATTTTAACTGGACAATAGCGACCAGTGTTAGAATATTGATGGGCTTGGCTTCGCCATACAGCCAAGTCCAGATCAGGCTGAAAGGCAACTACTAAGTTCAAACCATCATGAATCCAATTTTCAATGACAGCAGACCATGACTAGACAGTACATGAAAATGAGCGTCAACGGAGCATCAACGATTTTTAGTCTTCTAAGTGGGGTAATTGAATGGTGATGTGGTCGGTGCTATCTATAACCAACATACTGGTAGCCTTTCTCTGCAACAGAGTAAACCACACGGTCACAGCCCCATTCTCAAAATGATCACCAACAGAGTGGCAACGATTTTTGACTGTGCATCTTGGGTAACCTAAGTGGTGATTGGTTGCAGCCATTCATAAATGGGGTATTGGCTGCCTCCCAAGTCCAAAATAATAGCATCATGCTCCCTGAGGCATCCTGAAAATGAGCGTCAACAGAGCGTAAACGATTTTTAGTCTTGCAAGTATGGTAATTGAAAAGTGACATGGTCACTGCTATCCAGAACCAACATACTGGCAGCCTTCATTGGCAAAACAATGAATGACATGCTCACTGCCCCATTGTGACAATGAGCATCAACAGAGGGTCAACAATTTGTGGCTGTGCATCTTTTGTAACCTAAGTGGCGATTGGTTTCAGCCATTCATAAACGTGATATTGGGTGCTTTCCGAAGTAAAAATAATTCCGATACGCTCCCCATCTCATCCTGAAAATAAGCGTCAATGGAGTGTCAATGATTTTTGGTGTTGGATCTCGGTAATCTAAAAGGCGATTGCTTGCAAACATCCAAACATGAGGTAGTGGCCACCTTTAAAGTCCAAAACAAGAGTGACACACTCCCTGCCCCATCCTGAAAATAAGCGTCAATGGAGCATCAACAATATATTGTCTTGCATCTTGAGCAATCTAACTGGTGAGTGGTTTGTAAACATGCATAAATGAGATATTTACCGCCTCTAGGGGCAAAAACAATTGCAGCATGCTTCCTGCCCCATCCTGAAAATGAGCATTAATGGAGTGGCAACGATTATTGGTGTTGCATCTTGGCTAATCCAAGTGTCGCAATGTGGTAATAATTCATAGATAATGTCATGGCAGCCTTTTCATTTGAAACAGTGCATGACACGTACATTACCCCATCATGAAACTGAGCATCAACTGAGCGTCAACAATATTTGGTCTAGCATATTGGGTAATCAAGGCTTTACGGGGATAAATGAGCTCATAACAGAACTATTGACTGCCTTTATAGTTAAAAATACAACACATAACATGAAAAACACGGATTCCAAAATAATCAATGTCGCAGATTTCAAAACATGCAAAAAGAGATTATTGGCTGTCAAATACCTAATTTTAATAATATACAATAATCCACCTGCAAAAACAACAACATCATATAAATCTACAGATGGACCTGCTGGACGACCCGCAGACAACTGGTCCAATTCAGACAGGTTGGGAGATTTCCATCTAATGGTGCCCGAATTAACCGTCAGGTGGATTGACAACCCATACCGCCGACTTGTCAATGGGTCGGTTCTGACCTGGACCAGAGCCCGAAGTGATGGTCTGGCACTGTTGGAAACACTATTCCACATCCCGCAATCATATTGTGGATGATTTGCTGTTTGTTACATTGAGTATTTGTTAATCTTGTGCATAAATGTGATCAATAATTCTATTATGGAATCAAGCATCTGTGCAATGCCTTGATTGCCCAATGATCAAGACCAACCATTATCGACAATTTGTTGATGCTCATTTTGATGTTGGGGTAATGTAGATATCAAGCGCTATTTGCCAGAAATGGCTACCATTACAATATATTTGAATCATTGCCACAAAGGGACAGTTAGATTATGTAAGATGCAAAACTAAAATTGTTGACACTCAGCTGACGCTCATTTTCAGAATGGGGCAGAGACCATGTCACTTTTATTTTTGCCTCTAAAAATGGCCTATACATCATTTATGGATGTTTCCAATCAATTGCCATGTAGATTACACATGATGCAAAGCCCAAAATTGTTGGCGCTCCATTCACGGTCAATTTCAAAATGGGGCAGTAACCGTGTCATCTTGTCCTTGGACTAGATGAAATGCCAATATGTTGGTTCTGCATATCAGCGACCAAATCACTTTTCAATTGCCTTACCTACAAGACCAACAATCATTCATTCTCAGTTGACAGTTATTTGAATCCAATTTTAATTCCAAATCTGCCGCCATCAATAAATGCATTCATACTTATCTGAGCTTATTGGTCATCTTTCTGACTGATTGAAACTTGGCCAATTGGCAAAGTCAAGCCCAGTAATATTCTTGCACTGGTCACTCTCATTTCAAGAAAATTGATGTATTTTGCTAAATGTTTCATTTCGCCCGCTATGCTTCTGTTTATGAACTCATTTTCACATGCTGCTGCTGGCACTTCTCGCATGTTATTTCTCTGCATAAAATTCTCTGTCAAGGAATATCCAGAACTTGGTGAAGATATATTGACGCATTCAGTCCTACTTTTTCTTGTATCCCATATTTCTCTCTGTTACCATTCCATTGACCATCATCACTGCCTTTTCGGCCATGTTCTTTGACCTTCATGTTGGCCAAATTAATGCCGGAAGATGTGGTACAGCACTCACATTCCGCTGCTTTGGGCTTTTCATATTCTTCATACCATTGTCTAGTTCTATATTCAATTCATTGTGTGCCTCTCTGTCAACTTTGCTTTCATTTATATTGTACAAGATACTATTCCAGTTCAGCCAATTTTTGGTGTCCAAAATGCTTTCAGGTTGACTATCCCCATTACCAGGGTCTACATTATGGTCGATGGTAGTCAATACGCTGATATGTAATACTTGAGTTCATGCTTCTGAGAGATACTGTGAAAACAAAGCTGGTAGCAAAGGTTATTGTTCCAACAATTTAAGAGCAGCCGCTCCGCCTTGTTGAAAGTTTGACCAGGATACTTTGTCCATGTCTTCAGTATCTGAAAAATATCTTACAGCTGTCATTCACTTGTTGTCAGCGCTAGAATTCTTCTGTGTAACAAATAAGTTTTGGCTGCCCTGCCACATGCCCAAAAAGTTGTAAACCTTGGCCATTAAGGGCAATGCTCTTTCCACCGCCTCTCTGTTCATTTCAACATTGTTTTCCAATTTTGTTGCATCAATTCTTTGGTCATCCCCTGCCAATTTCCCAATAATGGCTCAACTAGTGTACCTCACTCCGATTTTTTCACGAATGTTCTTGCCTGTGGTTTTTGACTACATCCAGCTTATAACGTCTTGCTGAATGGAAAATCGGGCCTCTACTCCAACACCATGTGGTAAGATAGAGAATATATCCCATGCCACAGTAGTGAGATTGGCATGCTTTGATTGTATTTCTGCTCATTGATACCAACAGTCAGTGATATCCGGTATCCAAAGCATACTGCTATTCTCCATGGGGTGTGAGTGGTACTCATTAAGATTTGGATTAGCTTACACTCAGCTCTTTGGTAATTCAGGGGTTGAATTCAAATGAAATCATGTAGCTGTCAATAATCGTGCTAAACAATTGCTTTGTCCGGGTGTACTTCCAGCTACATTTTCAGGTATTAGATATTCTTCATCATTGCTCCGAATCTCAAATCGATCATAACAAAATTGACAGAATCCAAATTCCGATGCGGAGGGGACGAGATTTTTGCTTCATACTCTGTCTTGTGTCATGCCAGGTAACCATCAATATTTGGCACAGTTTTCATGCTCCACAAAGTTCAATAATGCATTTGGAATTGAGTTGTATAAGACATCATGTCCTCAGGTGTAATATCCTTTCACATGTGTGACTTTCTCAATGATCGCAACTTCCGGAAACGATCAACAATGTCTGCACAAATGGAATGCAGACACATTGTTGAAATTGCTTCTGCATATTTTTTAGACCATGTCTGTCGCCCAAACTTCATGTCAAAGAATATATCTTGCATCTATTGAGTCTTCATCTTTGCTTACGATTGCCAACTGCAATCCATATGACGGAATATATCATTGTAGACAGTATTAATATGATCCAAGTAAATCTATGCCTTTTTGACATCCAGAGGGTCCAGTATAGGAATGGCATTGAAACTTCCATGATGTATTTGATGATGGTCCATTCATGCTGTGTTGTGAAGAGTGGCTGTTGATGACTGTATTGTGGATTCTTGAGCTACTGGTGCAGAATTCACATATTCGGTAGAGTAGCTGATGCAACTCTGATGTTGAATTCCAACATATTCTCACATTCATAATAGGTGCTACTGGTATTTGTATATTTGAACAATAGCAGTGAATGAGCTCGTTTCGACAACCCAGTGTCAGGATAGTCCATACTGCAAGCATTCACTGCTGTATGAAGATCAGTTTCAGAAATTTGAAAATTTCTTGATAAATGTACTTTCTCGATTATCATTGCTAAACCCGATCACATGGCTGACACTTTGTTCATTCTGGCATTGCCCTCATTCCCAAGTCTTTGACTCTTCACAATGTCGATTCTTCCATTCTCACCAAATGCGTAATTGCACTCAAGGGTTTCCAATGACTTGGCATGACCTGTACACTGAGACCGGTAATCAATGGAGATCCCCCAAGCCGAATAGCTTTCACCATGCGTGGTATGTGCTTTCTCATTGCCGGCCACTCGATTCTGGTGGCCTCAAGGGTTAAGGGTGGTTCCCAAGTCATCAAGAAGTTTGGGAAAGCATTATGTGTCGTAATTTCAGGTAAAAGGCGTTCTGTTAAATCAAACTGACCAAGTACTTTCTTCAAATGTACAGCAATTCTTCCTCCAGTATGCAGAACAATAGCCAATCATACTTAGGTAGGTTTCGAAATAGGACAGCATAGGCTATCGACATAGGGCAAAGTGAGTTGTCCTGCTTACAACTGCCAATTTCAATCGATTTAGGAAGCAATTACCAATGATATGGCTAATGTATTCGTCGATGTCCACCTGTTTACAGCATAACTCACTTTAATTTTTAATCGCAGTTGCTTCTTAATTCCATCTGCTGTCATTGTGTATTCCCTCCAACAAATGCAGCTGGGGATGCTTACAGTGGGTAGCACCTGCTTCCGTCATAAAGCATCATATCCCCATCATCACTCTAGATTTGATTGAGGGTTCCATGGAATATATGCTGAAACAAATCCTAACATGAGGTAGTGATTCCAGGTGTCCTGTTGATATTTGGCAGTTGCAAAGTTCATAGCTGCCAGTTTGGAGCATTTTGTCTCTCAATTCAGTTGATATACGTAAAACCTAAATGTCAAATATGAATTCCATGTGAAAATGAAATATTGTAATTCCTCAACATCCTTGCCTCTTCTGTATAGTCAATGCGCATCAACAGTCTGTTCAACTAGTCAATGCAGTAGCTTCTGACTCCGTTGATTTATTTCACTCAGCACTGTGCAGTTTTGCCAGCAAGAGTGTCCAAATGAAGCTGGTCCCATGTTCTGATGGATGGCGAGGAAGATCATGACAAATGATATATATGATGCCAGTGCTGCCAGTCCCCTCATTTCTGCAGTGCAAATAGACATGCTACAATGGTGCATCTCTGAAATCATCCCAAGCAATAGAACCCTTCAAGTCCACATTCATAGAAGCCCATCAAGTCTCTAATACACGTTTTATAATAAGGTCGCACAAATCATAAATATAGACATGTTCATTGATGGAAGGTTTCATAACCTCTAGGAATGAGGAATAATAAGATTTTCAATCAGACATTGTGGTAGGAATTTCAAAGCTGCGTAAGTTGACTTCAGGGATGGTCAAAAGTTACATTATGGTACGGTGGAATGCTCGATCCTAAAAATTTACTCTCAAGCTGTGAGTAGAAAAATAGTACACCCAGTAAGACACTGCATGTATATTTGTGACGTTTTATACAATAAAATATTGAAAACATTGACCATCAAAAATGCAATTTAAGAAAAAATGTATTGCAGTTTGTTGCGGTGTAGCTGATAGAGCATCCACAATAATGGATAACACTCAGTTTACACTGTTTTGTGGAATGCGGTAGCGATACAGTGACAAGCATTTTGCCCAATGTGGTGGCCAATACTTTGATTATTGGTTAACAACATTGTATAGCCATTTGATTATCCAAGATGCGAGACCAAAAATTGTTGACACTGTTTTGATGTTCATTTGTAGCAGGAAGTTGTGATATTATCACTAGCATCTTGCTAGCAAAAGCAGCCAATGCATTATTAAATCGGATAATGCCATTGCACAGTGCTTTGATTATCTATGATGGAAGACCAAAAATTGTTGTCACTCTGTTGATGCTCATTTTTAGAAAATAATAGAAATATGATTAGATTCATTTTTGCCCATAATGGCGGCCAACACTTTGATTATGGGTTCATACTGTTGCATACCCTTGTTATTATCTATGTTGCAAGAGCAATAATCATTGACAATCCATTGACACCCATGTCTAGATGGTGGTAGTGACATTGTAACTAGCATTGTTGCCCATACAGACAGCCAATACTGTCATTATAGGTTAATGCCGTTGAATGGCGCAGTGATTATTCAAGATGCAAGACTAAAAGCCATTGACACTCCATTGAAGTACATTACTTGGGTCGGACAATGAGCAGGTTGCTTACATGGTTTCCTAGTATGCTACCAAGAGCTTCACGTTGGCTGGACGTGACTATGCAGCTCATTGATTGCCGGCAGTATATGACTAAAATTGTTGATGCTCTGTTGATGCTTACCCTGGAGTCATACTAACAGTAATTTTATACTCAACAATGGTACACAAAAACACATATACTTATTATTAACAGCCATTATATTGATTCTATCTATAATCATTTGCATCCAAAATCTTCAAGGCCTCTCATTTCTGATCCACCACAATAAAAGTTGTTAGGGAGTTGATTGACACAGGCACTTCAGGTTCCAGTACTTTTGGCCAACAATATACGATATATAAATCCCTCTACTTCTTTTTGATATACATAGGTGGACTTTCTGATCTTTCCTGGGACAGCTCCATCTCCTCGATTTCCATGACCCACCATAGGCAATATTAGCAATCTTAACCATGTGCATCAGATCTGAGTGGTGAGTTACACAGTTGCGTGCATTGATGAATGTAGCATGATGGTCATCAGTCATACCAGTACACATCACACATTGACCGCTCCTGCTATGACTCGTGTGACATTACTGACTTATATTTTGTCAGTAAATATTGACTCTATTTTAGTTTTTGCTTTCTCAGATAACAGTAACAGATAAGACAATATCAACATTGTTTGTGGACTATGAACTTGTTTCTGAGTCTAGAACAGTCGCATGGCCCATACGACCATTCCACACACACAGAAGTGTAATCATGTCTTACAATGTGGATACTGAAATGAAGAGACAGCTGACACATTGGAACATAGGTACACACATTGCTTTTCAAAGTGGTATGTTGTCAAAAATATCAAGTTTCCTGTCTATTCCTCTCACAACACTTGAGCTGTCACCCTTTCCTCTTTTTAATGTGATTCCTATAAAGCAACTAGCTGGGGAGGCTATATGGTAGGGTCAAAACTTAGGGTTCAACAGAGTTCAGTTGAGTAATTGGTGACGCCTTGTGCACTGCATCAGACAGGAGAGACGCTATTTGTTTGTGTGTCTGTATAAGCCTGTGGCCTAACCTCATCTGATTAGCTACTGCTCCAGAAGCCCCTTGGATCGGTTGGGATTTTCCTAGTATGATATCACTAGTGTCCAGGAGCTCTCCAAATCATGTCGGAGCAGATACTGCTGTGACTATCTCCGTTTGCGGATCAACTGTTCCCGGAATCTTCAATTCAGCCACCCCATCGTTCCTATATCTCACATGGATATGTTCCACCATGTCCTCCATCCCAGTTGCCTCAATTCGTCAAAATTGATCCCCTTCTGCTGAAAACTCAATCTACCTTGCGCAACGTTATTGGAGATATTGCCCATCATCCAGCCTGGTTCGTTGTCTTCGCTCAGCTTGCACAGTTCTGTATTCTCTTTCTCATTTTCTTCAACTTCCCCGTCCTTCTGATCTTTGGAACTTGCAAGATTGCTCAGACTGTCTCCGATAGCATTCATCATGTCCTGTAATGTTTTGCGGGCATTCTGGTTGTCAATGCCACCTTTGCAGTGTTTTGCATTTCTTCCTGGTCTTGCTTAAATACTGTCTCTGAGGCTTCAACTGGCTTGGGTACCACAGTTGGTTCTTCAACCATATAAGCCACAATCTATTTCGCTTTCTCCTCATTGATAGCACAGTGCATTACACTTCCAGCTACAGGCACAAGCATCTGTTGAGTTCGTATGCGGCTCAATACTCCTAAGGCGAGGACCGTGTTTGCTTTCTGGCCAGTCATGCCCTCATCAGTATGATGACATCCTAAGGTGCATTACTTTGTTCATTTCCCGTATTAACCTGCTGGAAGTGGCAAAAAGTACCGAATCTTGAAGCCTCCCTTCCCTGTACAGCAAATAAAGCTGGTCCAACAAAAACTGCATATACGGTCAGCAACAACAATGATCAGAACACAAACAGCAGCAATTGAATCCTAATGTCAAATTGACTCTGGAACAAAATTCGCAACTGAATCAGAGAGTCAGACGAGAGTGGGCGCATCAGCAGGACACAATGCAGTGAGAATTCCACTCAGTTGAGTTGATTCACGGAAAGTCTTCGCGAAGCTCAAACCACCGAAACTTCAGTCACTCCGCAACCCAGACAGGGAGCAACATACGGATATTTGCATTCCATTTCTAGCATCGAATTAACCCCAAATCGACACATCCAGCCCCCATGGACGACAACTGGAGGTCGAAGGTGTGGGACTCGCCACAATGACATGCAAACTAGCCATGTTGGCCATCCAGGAGCATCAAAGTTCTATTGATGGAATGGTCAGAACACCCCAAATTGAAACAGATATGAAAATGGCGGAAGCAGGAGAGGCTAGCGGCGCAATTGGTGCAATGTCAGGAAATTCAACACGCATGTCCACCATGGCTGCAAGCGAGCTGTGGGACCATATCAATATAGGGAAAAGACTGAGGAGTGAGACATCGGAGTCAGCAAGTGCTCTGGGAGACAGGGGCAGTCAAATGCAGAGAACAATAACACAACAGGTGTGCAAGGTGACACAACTGCACCACACTGTTACCAGGATGGCCAGAATGTTATAAGAACATGTGGCGCATGAAGAGATACAATGACTCGGCATGAAAGAATGGCTCGAGCATATGGACACCGATTGGGATAATTGCCAGAAGCACAACATACTATGTGGGACTGGCATCACAGAAATGACCGCAAAGATGCTGGCCAAAGCAAGAGCAGGCAAAGCGGCATTGGCCCAGCATGCTGGAAACAAAGAATGAGACAAGACTGCAAGGGAGCATGGCACAGGTGAAGAGGCCTCACAGCATGCGGGCACCAAGCAGAATAGAGAGCCAAGGAATCGCCAGCTGCAGCAGCAACCAAATCCCAAACCCACACTGCAACTCAGATAGCAGTCTCAACCGCAACACGAACCAAATCCTATGCCAATACCCACTGCCATCCGAGGGCGGGAGATATTCCATCCCCAAACGCAACGTCAGATGGAATCCGCCAGCCCTGGCCCCACCCCAAAGACTGGATCAAGCATGGCAGAGAGACGTCTAATACATAGGAGAGATGATAGTGTTTGTCTGCCCACCAAGATTGACCAGGAAATTGCATTCGGGTTCAACAGAGAGCTTTCCTTGTAGAAGGCACCGGGCCACATCCAGATCAGGAATGTGAAAGAAATCGCGAATGGTGCTATCGTGGCAATACACCACCAAACCACACTTGCTGTGATTGCCAGGGTGGACCCCGACTTTGTAATCAACCCGGCAGGTAAGGTCGACATGGGAGTCATCGATGTTGAAGAAAATGGATCATGGGAAAGGCTGAACGTCCATGCATTAGGACTTGTGAGATACATTGGCAAAGGTACAGAGGGCTTGCAAAAGATGAGGGACAAAATCAATGGTGCGAATGAAGAAGTGGTGATGCCTGTCCAGGTGCAATGGCTGGTGAACCCTCATAGCATCTGAGAAAAGAGTAAACGTGGGGAGATCTCCGCATTCTCAGTTGAGTTGATAGTGAAGAGAAACATGGTGGCATATGGACTGGTCAAAGAAGGCATCAAGGCTGCAGTAGTGAGGTATCAAGTCAAATGATTCATGTATGTAGGCCCAGACAGCGGATTTTTGCAGTGCTGCCAATGGGACCATATAGAGTGCAAGTGCGGTTGCAAACCTGTATGCGGCTATGACAAAGGGCTGCACTACACCAACACCTATAAGTAAGCCATTGTGGAGTTTATCAGCAAAACAAAATTCAGTTCAGGCGGAATGGCTCCGTTGGAGTAGATGCACTCTATAAGATCAGTCAGAGACACCTGTGTGGTGGATAACTCCGCACCCAGCATCAATACAACGCGTCACGTTGGATAACACCCTCCAATTGCTGTTTCACCGTGCCTTCTCGTTCAGTCTGTCTCCTGTGTTACACAATCACTCTGGCGTTGTGGCCAACTGTAACCATACGTCAGAATGGGTTCATTGAGTACACGCTGCCATTGGGATTGCAATGCGATGGGTGATACTGCAAAGATCTCTTCTCGCATTCCTTCTACCTGTGCGGAAAATGCAATTCTCTCTTTACTAATTATACACATCATTCCCAGTCGCCAGATCTATGTTGTAATTGAGAATGCATCGCTAGGTTCGTCTGTCTCCTGTCTTATGACTAGAAGCTATCTCTGGAATTATATGTGTACAGCCCACAATGTGTCCCACACTGAAAACTTCCAAAGCAACGGCTGCCGGTGCTTTTCTCACTTGTACAAATTACGAGACGGGATTCAACTAACCAGAGTCTCCAGGTATTGCGGTGAGCGCCAGGGCTAAGCAGTAGTCAACGGAAGCTCCATCCTTGTTTAGGAGTTGGATTTCGAATAGTCGTTGCAGTTGCCACGGGAGATGCCTATTTAGCGCGCCATAACACCTCCCAGGGCGTTGCATTACCCACACCCAGTCATTCTGTCAATTCCTGCCGCACCAGCTCTGGATTCCTGTGCATCGACAAATCTGAGATATGCGTTCCCCATCGAAACACTCAACTTGAACCTTAATACGATGGTAAATACCGAGCTCCATTGCGTGCAGTTGTTGATCCTATATATAAGTCTTGTTCTAACTGTTATGCTTGATAAACTCCTGCATGCCACTGTATATTGCCACACGGTGCTTTGCGTCCTGCGTATTGTCGAGTAATGCTCTGAAGTCTTTGATTATAGCGTCAGGATGCTTTCTATCACTGTGGTTTTGGGGACCCATGAATTCGGGCTTCACATATGACTTGGGGCTCAGGGGTGAAGGCAGATCACCACCGAAAGGGGGGACGATGCAGATGGCAGCACGGTTCTCCTAATGCTGGATGAGGGCTTCGAGATTGAGCTCTCCAATTACAAAGCGGGGAATGCGACGCTGCCAGGTGATTACTTCTGGCAGGTAGTTGAGATTGTGATTGGAGGCGTTCCACCCGTCCTTGAGGTTCGTGTTATGTGCTTGTTCATGTCTCTCACCGGAAGACTGTTGCAACGCTCCCTATCAATGAATCTGTTGGACCCAATGAGACATCAAGTGGATCTTGGTAAAGTTGAACTCGCCATCCAACTCCTTTGAAACATCTATCTTGTGGCTAATAAAATCCCGCCAGGTATCCATTTCGTGCCACTTCTGGGACGGCGTCCAAGTTTCAGCATTTGTGTCCTCGTCTACCTTTCGCTTCTTCAGGTGATCCATTCTCAGGGCATTGGCATTGGCCTTCGCCTTTTTGCCGGCTCGCCCAAGTAAGAAACCATCTTTGCAGGTGTGCACATGATGCCAGGGGTCCTCCATGTAGCTCAATGTGCCATCATCGTGAGATATATATCGAGCATATATATAGAATTCTCATAATGCCCATCTGCACTCAATTGCGTAATTGAATACGGGACGCTGAGAGGGGCTTCTGCCTTCTAGAGACTGGGTTACAACTCCAAGCAGGTACCAGCTCATTTCCTTCATCTCCTTCCCATTCCATTGAGAAACTTCCTCGTATGAATTGTGTTTTAGTGTGAGGTTTTGGTAAGCAGACACGGATAACCAGATTGCATTGTTCTTGTTAAGCCATTCATGCGTCATTGTGATGTGGAAAATCCACATCTGGAGGTGGTCAAGCATGCCCTTCTGCATTGTATGGAGGAGGTTGGGCTTAGGGAGGTCGCTCACAATATGGGGAATATGTCGAAATATTTTGAATCCTCAGTGTACATGGCATGACGATATTTCGGCATTGGCTGCCTTGGTGTTGGCATCGCTGATGGTTCTATAATCGATGTGATCCCGCCAGGGGTGTTGCTTGTCAGGAGGGAGAAAATCTCCAAGTTCATTCTTTGGACACTCGCACCAAGAGCAGACATGCTGCTTGAGATGATGTAGGTCGCCTCCCTCTGGGCAATCTGCAAGCCCTGCTGTTAAGAACGGTTTGCAACGCCTGAAGTTGCCATTTGCACGGAAAACTTTGAAATACCCACTCTGGCTGGCTGGATTTTATTTGAAGGTCAGAGGCTGTAGTATCCGCCGGAGTACTTCATTCAGCACCTCTCAGTTTGTTTGCCACTGCTCATCCAGCCGCTTCTGAGGAATATTGTGGTTCTTGATTGGAATCGGTAGGAGAGCAACCATTATGATGCTATGCATTGAGGGCATCCGGTGGATCTTCAAAGATAGATTGCCAATTGTCATATATACAGGCAACTCTTTATTGTGTCACCAGCAAAACTCGAGAGATGTGTTCCATCAGACATGAAGCTCAAGGGAACGAGTGTATCCCCAACTGTGAGCATTAACTAAACGTCGACTAGCAGGTTATTATCCCTGAGTATCTCTCCTTACCTGTGTCTCCCACCAGCAGTCCGCAGTGTGCAGTTTGGTATAGAGGCGTTCGAGTGGGGGATTGCTTTTACAGCAACAATGAGGGGCATGAATGAGATGCTCAGCGTAGGCTGGCTACCGCATCAACCATTGCATGATTTTGATGATGTCTCGACTCCAGTATTTGATTGGACGTTGGTGATTGTCATTCGATCTCATATCCTCGAGAGTGACTAGTTCCAACTCCCTGAGAGCCTGATCATCTCACATGGTAGCTATGAACTTCTGGACATAATCCCCATTGTTGAAGCTTGGGAAACGGAGAGCAGTGTTTTGTTCATTCAACATGTTGTCATAGTACGTCTTCATGCCATTCTTGTTGATTCCACACTGTATATATTTGTACTCTTCACACGTCGCAAACAGGTAGTATGGATTGTTTTGTAGGTTTGTCTCAAGGCAACTCTGACCGTCGCGTGCCCATCGCTCAGTAATGTAATGAGTCAGCGGAGCGCCGCTACCGGGGTATATGTCTGTCCACGGCAAAGGAGGTTGCGGTGGTTGAGAATCTCAGTATGCGATGTTTTCAACTTGTTTGAGGTAGGGAAATACATCCAAGTCTACAACTAAATCTTTGTTAGCGTTGAATCCATGACTCTGAGCAGATTCAACGCTTCGGGGAATGCTGCCAATTGTCAGAATCTTCTGGCGAGCAACTTGTTGGCGTACAGGATGGTGTACTTTGATATGTTTAAGTTGCCAGCTGTCTAAAGTGAACTTCTTTCAGCATGAAAATTCGGGGCAATGGAAAGGGGTCTTCTAGGGCATTGTGAACGACAGGTGAGGAGCATAGTATACACTGTAGAAAGGGATGAAAGTTGGTCCTGGGTCTGAGCACCCTGGTGTGTAAGCTAATGATACATTCGGCTAACTTGCAAGGTTTCATGCCCCTCAATATGCTCAAGAAGAGGTTCCTTACACGCCAGGAGTTGCAAAAAAGTTGCATGCACGATGTCCTATAATGCTCTGAATAAAATAGAACCAATACAAACCCATAAATAAAATGAACCCTAAGTGATCGAAAAACCTTGTGATGCATGTAATACTTACTGCCTGAGATAACTAGAGTAGAAAAAAGGAATCGAACAAGCCAAGAACCCGACCCTAACCCGAACGAAACAACCAGTGCCTCCTCTGCAACGCGAGGACTGGCTCACTACTCACCTACCAAGCCATCTGAGCGCGCCTCAGGAAGAGGGGCATCGGGGACAGGGACACCGGCGACACTGTCGCCACCTGCGGATTTGCAAAGCAGCTGCTGAATCACATCAACATCCGAGGTGTTCTGGCTGTGTCAGTTTCTCGCAGAGTTGTCACCGCCTGGCGAGATTTTTGGGCAGTCACAAGCCCCAAATCCACCACCCCACTGAGGAGATGAGTCTCCGGAGTTCGTAGTCATGGGAGAGGCTTCGGAGTCTGTGGCCGCGGGGAAGGCGCCATCGGTTATGGCCATGGAGTATGCTGGTGCATCTCCAGGAATTGCTCTGGTAACACAATTGACTGATCGTCTACCATGGTATCTACATCGTCAGCCGACATATGTACCATCTCTCCCTGGCCAATTGTCCGAGGTTCTTTGCCATCATCCTCATCCTTATCCACCTCCTCATCCTCATCCTCCTCCTCCTCATCCTCCTACTCTTTATCTTCCTGCTCTTCATCTTCCTCATCTTCATCTTCCTCCTCTTCATCGTCAATGTCCCTTTCTATATCCACATCGCCGTCTAAATTATCACTGTCCAGTGCGTCCACATCATCCTCCTTGCACAGATCTACATCAGGATCATATTCTGAGTCATATTCGCTGTCTGACTCGGTAGAATCTGTATCATCATTTGAGGAAATTGACACGGTGGGCGATGCTCCCGGCTATACCTATACCCGCTCTAGTTAGACCTCTGTGTCCGACTTTGCCCGATACATTTCAATCTGCAACTGCAAAGCAACGGCATGAGAGATATCATCTCTCCCTGGGGTGTGTTTGACAATACCTTTCCCTTTACCATTTCCCTTCCCCTTCCCCTTCCCCTTCCCCTTCCCCTTCCCCTTCCCTTCCTCCATTGCATTCCCCTTGCCCTTCCCGTTCCCCTGCCCATCCTTTGTTCCCTTTTCTTTCCCGGGCCCTTGCTCACCGCCCTGCATGCCCTCCTCACGCTCGCTGGCATCATTGTCTTTCCCATCCCTAGGACAGCTCCTTCCACCGCTGGGCGCTCCAGGATCCGCCCAGTTCTCATCATCAACAACTTCGTCGATTATCTTATCCCCATTCAGTAGTCTAATGGCCAGGTAGTCGCCTGGCTTGTACTGCCGGCCGCTTGGTTGCTCAATATTTGCCCTGAGATCATTGCTACCGTACCAAGAGAGACGCTCCCCATTACGTTGAACCTTTGCCAAACTTGTCGTCTGTGGATTGGAGCAATCGACTTGCTTCCCGAAGGCACCTGGGTTGTGCCACATCCAATTGTTCATTTGGTCATGTGTTTTGTCAAACATTTGCCCCCTTTATGAGCGGAAGGCTGCCCACCACTCCCGAGAAGACAAACACTTTCTCCTGTGGTGCGGCCACATTAGCTGGAATTGTGAAAAGTGGCGAGTCATGACTGGATCAACAAAGATTATATCCTAAGAGAGGTCCGATGCCCTCTCATCCTAGACTGCACAAACATTGTATATCCATATGAGTCCACGGATATGTTCCGAGACGAATCCCTTTCTATGGTCCCGATCCAACGATAGGCGTTGATTTATAACCAATGTCAACATTTTTGCGCTAGCAGTTGCCTTCCACTTTCCTTTGCAGCTGCCCTGTGGTACAATCACTGTGAGTTGAACATGAATCTACATCCGAGGCGTTAGCGTTATGATACAGTTGCATGTAGCGGAAGAAATCCAAGAGGGAATGTACAAAGGTGTCTAGGTTATCGGGAGTATTTTGGAATGAGAGGCGTTGTGTTGTGCAAAACACGTGATGTCGAGAGAGTTGAGAATGCTGGCGCTGCGTGAAATATGAGAGGAACAGGGAATGGAGGTGTAGGCGGGAAGAAGGGATATATATACTCGAGATCCTGTGATTGCTTGGATCAACTTGTTTTATTAGTTAACGAAAACAAAACAACCCAACCTTCATCTTGCACAACCACTATGCACCTCCTGACGGAGAAGACTTGAGACGAGATTTAATACTGGCGGGCAGGAAAGTTTATGATGCCATCCGTTGGTTTGCATCACACACCACTTCAACCACTCAGACCTTGTGCATCTTGCAGCAAACTGTGTTTTTCTCAGGTTGTCCCAACTGTGCAACTATCCAACATGGCTACCAACAAGCCTGGTGGTGGAAAACGCACACGCAACTGATGTCATAGGATAGAGTATATGTCATTGTTCACTTTGTGATGCTTTTAGCTCTCCCAAAGGGCAATTTCCACCAGGAAGCTGAAGATATACACAATCGATTGTTCGAAGTATTGTGCACAGAACAAGTGCAATACTATGTTAACCACACCAAGAAGGCATAAACACCCTTCAAGAAGTGCAAATAGACCTTCAGACATTGCTGTAACAGTGCATATCAATGCTGATTTTAATCTGATGGCAGTTAACCCCATGATCGAATACTTTTCAAGGGCTCTTATCCCCGAGTGTTGTCAGGGTTTAGAGTCTAGCGCGGTCTAAACTGCGCCGCCCTTTTTTGTCGAAACCCTCCATGGTCACTCAAATAAGAGTCTACCTTGCCTGCGGTTGAATATGCATGCACAGGAAATGATTCCTACATTCTTAACGTTGAACATCTATATTGGACTATGGCATTTCAAAGCCCTCACCCTGACACGACACTGGACATACATGATGTTGAAAGTCTTCTGAATAGTCAGAATCAACAAATGCGTGGGCCTTCAGGGAATTCTCAACTTCTACTTGCTAAGAGACGCGTTTATGTACCGGTTGGTGAGAGGGATTCCTCTCAAGGAGGAAGTCCCATAGCCTCTACAATCCAAGGTCAGAACTCCATCTCCTCATCTTCGCTGAACAATTCTCACGTTGCAGTTATTACTAAATGCGTGATTTCCACCCCGTCCACTACACAGTGACAGTCACTAAATACTCCAACCACCATGCCAGGTACAACCAGTCACAGCACACCCGCATCCGGAGGAACCTCGCAGACAGACTCAATGTGTCGCGTTGTATCTTGCCCCACATCCGGCATTGCTCTCACTCCCACTCTTCTCAGTGGTCTTCAAAACCTGCCTACCCCCATCCTCAATCCAGAAACCTTTGCGATCATTCCAAATCCACTGCGAATGCGAGCTACCGAAAACAATCACACATTGAGGCAGTGGTAATTGCAACCTCAGGTTGTGTCTACACCTCAATCAATGGTTTCTGGCTGTCGCAGCATCCATCGATTTGGTCACTCAGACATGATGTGTCTTGTGTTTGCAATGGGCAGACTGCTGGAGCTATACATGTGGAACAGACAGCCGTTGATATAAGCAAGCAACTTGGAGATGGTAAGTTATGCAATGCGACGTGTTTCGAAAGAATTAGCTGAATCCCCACACTGGCAGATAATAGAGACATACTAGAACACCGCTATTCAGCAAAACAACATTTGGTCCATAGCATTCGAGGCACGCACAAAGGAGATCTTGAAAGAGGTATGCTGAAACAACAGCCCACAGTAGAAATTACACACTCAAACTGGTACCAGGTTCGAGCAGAAGTCGATACGGTTAAATCACATTTCATTCTATCAGCAAGGGACAACATAGCAGAGCTTTATGATATCCACCGCTTTGAATCCAATGCAGAGCATTACAATCTCCACCGCTCTGAATCTGACGCAGAGCCTTTCGAATTCATTGATTCCCTTCTGGCAGACAATGAGTATCTTTTTCCTGCAGCAGAGCGGGCAGAAGGTGGTGTACACAGCCCAAATCCGATGCAGAGAGAGTCGAAAGCTGCTAACGAACAGCCTGCGTCCAGTTTACTTCATCGTGGAAGCAATTCCTCAGTTTCTCTAGATCCAATTTTATCATCGGGCGAATAACCGCGGTAAGTATACTAATGTATTTCATAATTCCATGATGAATGACAAGGATGGTCATATACCCTAGCCACTGATTATGTTTATCTGCACCACGTTGCGCCATGGTCTCTTAGAGTGGCAAAGGAATAATGGTGTTCATCCGAAAGCTTCCAACTCAAAGTTGAAATCGGACAGACCTGATCACTTGAACTAGTTCAATTCCAAGAATGACAGTTGTAAGATCGCATCCTGCTGCGGTGCAACAGGTCGCAAGTTGTTAACCTCACCTGGCGTTGGAGACACGAATAAATTCGTAATGAATACCTACAACACACTACTGGGGAGCTACGAACAGAGGGTGTATAAAAACACTCATGCTACAGTCAAGCGTCATATCCATCACGTGGAGAACCCAACACCAGCCGGGGTCATCAGCGTGGAAGCAGTGCGTGTTGGAAATACTATCCATCTGGCCTATTTGACCACCGAAGTGGCGCTTCAGGAGCCTGGGATCGAAAGCGCTGACCCAAACATCCAGATGAACAACAACTGCACAAAGAACAAACTGCATTTCGGGAGGCCACAGGGCAGGGGGGAGTACAAAGCTGATGGTGATGAAAGCGACGAGTGTGATGCCATCCCCACCACCAGCCGGCAACCACGCCCAGTGACTGAACTCAAGAGGTTTCACCTGAGCAGCAGTGATGTCGAAGGAAATGAGTTTGAGGATGGCAAAAATGCAGATGCGAACAAGGAGGAAGAAGAATTGCAAGTCGATGATGGATCAACTCAGAATGTGGGGGACTGAGGGCATAGTTGGTTTGACCTGGGAACCAGAAATGTCGACAGGTATGAGTGCGAGCATGGTGACTATGCAGATACGGATGAGGAGGAAGAAGCATTGCAAGCCGATGATGGATCAACAAAGAATGCAGAGGACTGAGGGCATAGTACTGGGGAGTGTGAAGATTGGACAGTATATTTCGAGCATGTAATATACGATAATGGTGAAGCAACTGAAACGGCAATTGATATATCTGAAGCGAAGACTGGATTGCAATAAGTGATAAAATCTCAAAGCTAAACTTATTGTGGGAGAGTGAGGCATGTCGCTATCGACCGAAGATAGGCACAAACCTCGCCACGCATTATATAAATGGCTATATCATACCTGGAGCCTCTGCGAATAGCGTAACACATGTGACATTCTGATGGTGCAAATACGTCACCACATTCCGAGCGAAAACTGAAGGAGGTAAGTATGCAACGGGAAGTGTGTAATTCCCGATCAGAGGGTATGAGGTCCGGTCAGAGCCGTCAGAGCCATCCGGAACACCTGGGTGTTTCTAATGGAAACTAGGGTTGTTGCTGATGTTCATTGCAAAGCAGGGCTCTCTCTGGGGCTATACACAAGAGCAATGGTCTAACTGTAAAGGAAACCAGATTGGAATTCAGCAGTAGGTGTGCAAAGAAGACGGATGCCACCAGGAAGGCACCAGAAATGAACAGAAGAGAGCACACAGTATGAACCACACAGACAATGGGACCAACGTCAGGAGCGATGAAGACTGCACTCAGCCTGAGAGACTGAGAATGCCACAATGGTGGATACCATGACACAAAGGACAACAGCAACGCCAGAACAAACTGCAACAGGAACTGCGAAGGCTGAAGATACTGTCATTGAACCTGAACATAGAATGGGAGTTGTTGCCCCCAATGTTTGGAACGATCCAACAAAACTGCACAACGTCATACATATGGATCACGGCTGCGATCTAGACCGAGGTGGAACTGAAAGCTAATCTGGTGAATCAGCCAGAACCCCCACCAGAACGATCAGGAATTGGAATCAGCCACTCCGCATACGTAATGAGACAGAAATAGCAGGTGTGAATGGCAGTGCGCATGGGAAGTGGTGTTACAATGAACGAACAAACCAACTGAAGCAAAAATGCAGGCTACGATGCAGTAGTTGATGACATCCAAAAGAATGGGGGAGACAATGATAAGGACTATAAACATTTACGATCGGCAAGCATGGGAGACAAGAGAGAGACCAGAGAGGAGACTGAACTGGCTACAACAGCAGCAAAATGTATTTTAGTCACTGGAAGCCTCCAGGAGTGTCTGAGAGGATGTGAAGTGTAAACTTAGATGCATGGGAGCGCCGGTGACAACACTGTAAGCGCCGGCGACACATCTTGGAGCGCCGGCGACAAAGCTTGGAGCGCCAGCGACAAGTCTGGGAGCACCTCGAATCACAGTAGAGCAGTCTGAGAATAACATCTTCTTTGGAAACACTGCTGGTGCGCCTGGAAATCATAACTACTACTTATTATTCAACGATTTTTAAAACTCATGTATTTTGTTTGTATTCTCATCCATGTATCTATATAGCAACCCATCTACACACGGAATATCTCGACTGTCTGCAGGCGGTGCTTCAGAGCAATGGGAGGAGGGCCCGAAAATTGTTATCAAGTGAACTCAGAGACACACTCCGAGGACATGATTGAGCGAATTTGGAAATGCACTTGAAGCCAGTAATCGAGTGAACATAGGGATGCACTCTGAGATTGTGATCTAGCGAGTTTGGACATACACTAGGAGGCCTTGATGGTGCGAACTTGGAGGCTATAATCAATTGAGTTTGGAGATGCACTTTGAGGCCATGATCGAGCAAGTTTGGAGGCCGTAACGTAGCGAGTTTCGAGATACACTAGGAGGCCGCAATCAAGTGACATTGGAGATACACTTGGAGGCCGCAATCGTTCAAGTTCGAAGTACACTTGGAGGCCATGATGATGCAAAATGGGAGGCAGTATTAGAGCGAGTTTGGGAGAGTACTTAATGGCGGTCAATGGACCGCACACCGGGTGCTGAGACTCTACTAATCAGTAATTTATCTCGCAACCGTGGGAATGTGACGAGCTGACTTTACCTTTGGGCTCTCATGCACAGCTAGCTGATGGTGGTCGATCGTGGAGGGAGGCACGCTGGAAGGCGAAGCTATATACAGGGGTCAACTAGTAATAATGAGAATGAAGGCAAGACAAACAATCTTGGGTGGATGCTGTACTCTGTCTATGCTGTACACGGTTTATGCATGTACTCGGTGTATGCTGTACTCGGTGTCAACTCATGATCATCACATGGAGATATAGAGAGGGATGACTTAGCTTTGTCGTCTGCAATGATGGTAGAGTGGTGGACGAGAAACAGGGAGATGGGGTTGAAGGTGAAAACGATGTTGACGACACGAGCAGATATGAGAAAGCAGGGGTATGACTTACCTGATTGGGTTGGGTAGACCTCGTATCACTGTAATTACATGCCAGATCGGGACTTGTACATGCTGCATCGCAGATGGTATATTGAATCGCACACAAAATTCTCTCAAGTCCCAGTTTCTCATGATCTTTTCTCACATCTCCTCATATCTCCCACTTACTTGTCTTGAACTCTACTATCGTTGTAGAACACAAAGTTAAGTCATCGCTCCCTATCTCTCCATGCCATGATCAAGAGTTAACACCCAGTACAGCATACACCGTGTACTGCATTATCCGATGATCAACTGTCTCCCGCACCCAGCGAGTCTCTCATCTGTCGGCAGACCATGATGTACTCAATTCTCTACATTCCTCAAGTTACGAGTTGACCAACGAATGGAGTCACAGCTCCTGTTGCGCCTCCCTTCTGAACAACTGCCTCCAAATTGACCGCCTCCTAGTATTCCACCAATCTCACTCAATCACGGCTTCGAAGTGTATCACCAACCTCGATCAATCACAGCCTCCAAGTATATCTCTAAACTCGCACGATCACGGCCACCAAGTGAATCACAAATTTCTCTCAATCACATTCCCCATGTGTATCTATATACTCGCTCCATTACGGCCTCCAAGGTTGAACGATCATAGCCTCCAAGTGCAACTCCAAACTCGCTCAATCACAGGCTTCAAGTGTATCTATAAACTCGCATCATTACGGCCTCCAAGTTCGAACGATCACGGCCTCCAAGTGCATCTTCAATCTCGCTTGATGACTTTCTCCAAGTATATCCCTAAACTCGCTTGATCACGGCCTCCAAGGTTGAATTATCACGGCCCTCAAGTGCAACTCCAAACTCGCTCAATCGCAGCCTCCAAGTGTATCTCTAAACTCGCATGATTACGGCCTCCAAATTCGCACAATGATGGCCTCCAAGTGCATCTCAAAACTCGCTCAGTCACAGCCTCCAAGTACATCTTTAGGAGCAACAACGGGCATAGAGAGATACAGGTATAACGGCGGTGGATAGGGTAACGGGGAGTATATATCCGGCAGACCCCGGAGTAGATAGACATCATCTCATTTCCCCCTCATCTTATCATGCGATGAAATTACGCACTCTATCTTTCCCAACTTTTAGTCTCCCTAGCACAGTCCGAGATGTCGTGGATCCACGCAATTGCGTGGGTCCTCAACACTGCGCAGTATCATATCTTCTCACCCGATTCCTACACATCCCGAACCAGAACCGCTCTTTCTCATGAATCTTGTCTGGATGTCGTGAGAGGTGGGGCAGAGTGTTGATAGTGGGCTCTTCGCATTCCAGCTCCATCGTTTCGCCACAACAGCCTCCAAGTGCTGCATCTCTCAGTTCTCTCGATGGGCGTGTCCAGGTGCTCCGCCAATTATGCTTGACTACCATCTGCAGCCAGATTGACCGTATGTATACATATACAGAGATTTATATAATACATGCCCTATTATGGTGTAGCGAATCTTGTGACTGTAACAATAACAAAATGCCTTGTGATTGAGTAAGAACCACTGCTATGAGAATAAGGCACCAGGTCTCCTGCAGTGCTGCGCAGCGATCTCGGCTGCTCTTGAAGTCTCCCACAGATCTGCGCAGAGGTCACAGGAGCTCCAAACATTCACTGTTCTATAAGTCAAATCTCGTAGCATCCTGAGAATGCTCTTGTAATGTCTGAGAGCACATTGCTTAGCTCCAGGGGGGTCTGGGAGCATCTGGAAGTACTTGGAAGCACTGGTGAAGTCGACCAGAGTGTCTGCGAGGATTGTGTGTTGCTTCCGCACAGATTTACATTTTGCTGATGAAATCATCACGCAGAAGTGAGGAGGCATGCTGCTTATGGGAGATTTCATAAGCCCACAGCCGATGCTTGGACCCTATGTACTTAGACCGGAGGGAAGCCGCATACTTGGAAGTCTTTCTACAGACACATGGGCTGGTCATTGGAATGCAGTATCGACATACTTACTACTGGATGTGGAATGCATGTGAGGGCGAAACCGATGTAGACGGGAGATTTGCTGACCAACCGGTTGGAAAATGGATGATTTTCGAAGGGAATCATGCCATAGGGTTTGATCTCGAGAGCATAGAATGACAGCTTGACATTGAAGTGTAGGTGGAATCAGGAGGCAAACAACTCGTAGGGCAGAAACCAGCAGCCACGTTGCAGGATGACAATGAGCAGGCTGGGTGTTTTCCGAGAGAGTGGGCACAAGGAAGTCCATACTTGGGAGTGGGGAATGCAGGCGCCTATGTCGAGAGCAAAGCTGAGTGGTTTCTGAACATACTGGCCCAGGTTCTTGATACCAGCTCCAACCAAATACAGATCTGCTCTTGATCAGAAAAAGTTTTGAACAGTGTGATTGACATTAGGAGGAGCCAACTTCGAAGAGAATAAAGAACAAAGTACAGATCTGTGGTGACAGCCCAGACCAAGGTTGAGTTGCAGAAGTCAATTCCAAGAGCAGGAGACAGGATCTGGAATGACTACCTAAATAACATAACAAGAGCTGCAGTCTGTGGAGCAGCGAATGTTGCCAACCTGTGGACAGGAGCGACAATGGATGCCCTGACTGATATACATGAAAAAAATGCCAATACCGCCACCCAGAAAGAAGAAATGCTGAAATGTAAGTCATGTCCCCCAAATGAGCATAACTGGCACATAGAACAACCCCCAGCTGGGCAAGCAATCTAGCCAGGCACTGAGCAAGCGATTGAACAAGCCCATTTTGTGCAGTCAGTCGAGAAAGCCCCAGGGCTGCAGATGCTGTCATTTGGATCCATACAGCTACGCTGCAAATGGGAGAAAGAGAATTGTGGATGTCACGAATGCAGTTATCCGAACAGGCTGACACACAGCCCTGTGCAGGAGGGATTGCAGGTTTCAAATCCGCAAGCCAGGAAAGGATGATCACACCAAAGTCAAGACATATGGATCCATTGCTCTACTCCACTGCATGGGGAAAGGTGTCAAAAAAGTGGTTGCAAAGCTACTGGCTGAAGAGGTTGAGAGAAGAGAACTGCTAACAAACAGCAAGTTGTGGAAGCAGGAATAGGCGGTCAGCAATCGATGTGGCCGCAATCATGGTCAACAGCACACACACTGCCGGGAGAGAAGGCTAACTAGGTAGCATGCATCTGTTGGACATCCAGGCAGCTTTCCCAGGTGTAGGGAGGGGAAGGTTGATCCACACCATGAAAGGCAAGGGAATGGACGGAGACCTCATACCATGGACGGGAATCTTTCCAACAGCCTGAATGTTCAAAATAGTAATCAAGAGTAATGTTAGAGAGAGTCACCCTGTGGAAGCAGGTATACTACGGTATTCACCGGTGTCTCCAATCCAGTTTGAAGTATCCATGTCGGGGGTCATAAAATCAGTTGAGGAGTGGGTATCTGGAGTGGAATTTCTGTCCATCATGAACAAAATCAAATGGGTGGCAACGGGATGCGATGTAAACCATGTGGTCAAAATCACGGAGCCAGCGCCTAAGTGAGCAACATCTGGGCGGAATGGCTGGAGCTGGTGTTTGACACCGCAAAAACCCAAACGGTACTCTTCACATACTGATGAGTCCACACGTAGCACCAGCATCTGAAGCTACCAGCCAAGATCTGAGTTGGGACCAGCTTTGTCATGTTTAACAAGTAAGCGACCAGGTTACTAGGGGTCTGGATAGATACCCATCTAAGGTTCAAGCAGCATCATGACCAATGCATGAAGAAAGAAAGAGCGACAGAATGATGACTCCGGTCACTTACAGAAACACATGGTGTCCTACCAGCATGAGTTTGAGCAGTACATATAGCCTGTGTCCAGGCCCCTAAACTGGATCGAAGCGAGTGCTGATGGGATTTGAAGAGATGCAGCCGGTGAGACGACCTCCATCTTCTACTTAATCAGCAAGCCAGGTCAACCCTGGGTCTGCTGCTGAACACTCTGAGATGTGCACTAACAGGAAACACACAGCTCACGCCTGTGGTGGTAACCTTCGATACCAGATAACAATCATTCATGGCGAGGATAGCAAGCGCATGGGAAGGCTCCATATCGAAAGCACATTCGATCACACCACAGCTGGCGCACCAGTCGTTAGTGTGGCTGTGATTGTGCACACACACACCTGGAGAGTACAGACAATGTGCTGGCCAGACCCGGGGGAGGAGACAGCAGTCAAGACCATGATACAGGAAGATGACTCTGTAGCCAAGAGAGCTGCCATGCTACGGGCATAAATGAAGCGAACCTTGGCGGAATCTGGCACTTCGATGTTGTGGACAGATGAATCATGAACGGACGACGGAACAGTATGAGCCACAGCCATGTGTTTGAATGAATACAGCTGAACAGTCTTCCAATGATACCTCTGTATGGGACAAAGAGAGGTGTTTAACCCTGAACTCTACTCCATCGAAGTTACTCTCAAAATGTCCATTGCAAGAGTGAATATGCTGCGGGCACACAGAATCATGACATTGGCTGTGTTTACTGATTGGCAAGCAGCTATCAGATGTACAGCACACCTGGACCCAGGGCTGGTGCAGCAACAAGAAAGAGCAATCAACAGGCACGCAAGCACCTTCCACATCCTTTGTTGTTGAAATCACCGTCGAACAAGACCCGTGACACTCGGATAGCATTGGGAATGAACCGGCTGACTACCAGCCAAACAAGGCATGGAATGACCTAGGCTACACAGTATGTGCCCGAATGTGCAGCTCGGTCATGCGTAGACCTCAATAGATCTCTGAATGGCGGTCAGCAGGGAAGGCGAAGCCAAAAGCTGGCAAGTGCTCCAAACACTACTGATACAGATTCAATGGCAAAGATGGGAGCAAGTGATCTGTCCCAATGACAAGTGTGAAATCACAGGCAACAAAGATCTACAGACTGAAGAGTGGGCATGCGCTGACTAGAATGCACCTAAAGCAGTGTGGACACAGAGGGAAAAACAAATACTAGTGGTGCAGAAGTGGAACACTACAGATGCTGGAGCATCAGTTTTGCCACTGCAGCCGGTGCAAAGACCAGCAGAAGCGCCCGGGGAGGCGGTGGGACATGCCTCTGCATGGAAAGCGAGCTGATGGCGGCATGTGCAAATATCTGAGCTTTTTTCCATGACCAAATATGATCAAATGGTGATAGATGTCCAGGCAGCTACTGACATCAGGAAGTTCCCGCCAAAACTCGCGGTTGATACCACGCAGAAACAGCCTGGGCAGTAGCAGCCCGGGGAGGATTCAAGGTGTTTGGACCCGGTGGTATTTCTCTATTTTCGTTTATTTCTTTGTTCTTTCCAATTGTGTGCACTTGATTGATTTTCCTCTCTCACAGGGAACAAAGGATGGTAGGTGGGAGATCCACCATGTTGCCGGCTTGCACGGAGGCGGAAGGATTGCCTTAGACTCTGTCCTACTCTAGCTAGTGTGAACAGAGTATAACTAAAAACCAAACATAGGTGGTAATAGGTTATTTTTGGAGCATTGACAATTGTATTTTGCATTGACGTTGTCGTTGGGCAAGATGTTGGATGTTGCAAGATATGGACCACATGGAGGCAAGCTGCATCTTTTATGTCAAGGTTGGTACGTTTCATCAACTTAAACAAAACAAAATATGTGTTTTGACTGTCACTATATATAGAAGAGGAATGCTAAACATACGACATGACTCAATTTTTAGAGTATGTTTCATGTATGCTCCTGGGGATTTCTTGAGAAAAACATCACCAGACATCCTTTCCATCAAAGACTTTTCTATTCATATCTTACAAACATGAGATTTCAATAAGTGTCCACCTCTATGTAACCCTCTAAACAAACAAACAACATCAGACTGACTAAATGCAAATTGCAGGATGGTGGGAACCTTCTGCAACCTGCACCTATGCACAGCAGAATTCATTTTCAGTTGAACATTCAAGTTCGTTGTTGCTGATTCCATTTTACTTTGAAGCTAACTCTATATTGCTCTGAACTTCCCACGTCTTTTCATTATCATCTTTACCTCCATTTCCACACCATCAAATCATAGTTCCACAAACACTTCAGTATAGTGTGAGAGAATCCAGATCTAGCCTACCAACTGCCGCTTGGTCAAATTCGCCACCCGCTGGGATACATCAACAATGTAGTCACCAGTCAGTCCACCATGATGCTGCACATGCAGCAACCTGTAATGTGCCCCAGGAGGAATATTTGAAATTGTCCTTCAAACCACAAGAAGGAAGGATATAATGTAGCATGGGACAAGATGTGAGTAAATACAGTTTGAGGTAGATGGCTGTCAACTGTGCAGATAAAGTGCAGCTGGTATATATACAGAGCACAGTGACCAAATCATTGCGGCTCATAATCGGAAACCACAACCATCAACCAAGCCATTTGTCCGTACTGCCCACAAAATCGAATATAATGAGGCTGTCAGCTGTTGACTTGTGCTGTACAGATTTCGTAATACGTGTCCCCATGAGTGGACAAAACAGACTTCAAACAACTTACAGGAGGCTATGGCAGCATATATGGTAGAGGTATATGGCAAATCTCATTCATAGAAGCAGCCACTGATTTCTTTTAGGTTTTTGACAAATCTCCTACTATCGCAAAGCAAGAAGGTAGAGAACAGCGAGAACAGTCAGACATGCATCCTGCCTTGAATATGCCCAATATGGCAAAAGAACGGCTTCTGGGGGCTGCAATAGTTAAAGCACAATGTCTGATTAAGAAACCTTGCACTGAAGTCATGGAAGAGAGCAAGCGCAGCTTTGAGTTTCCAATACATAGCAAGGTGAAGGCTGCGATGGACAGACACCCGGTAATGTTTCGTAACAAATCCAACGGATGGCTGCCTTCCACTCCATAATGGCTGGACAAAGAATAAAGCGATCAATAGAGGTGCCAGAGTATGTCTGCACTTCGTCCAGATCGAGGCAGACAGCTGTCACTAGAACAGTTGACACCTCTACAAGGTATGCAACATGCGCCACCAGGTGACATTGAGGGAGCTTATGGTTCCCAACTCGATGGTGTGCCATCCGGATATTGCCTATACATTCTTTTCTGGTGAACATGTTATTTCAATCTGGATTGTTATGGCAAAATAGCAAGTACGATAAATATTGTATTTCTGATTTGCTGGCTGATAAAAGAACAGCAACTTGTTCATACACCATCTGCTGAGTAGTAATGCAGCTGACATCCATTCTGCAGATGAGAGTAGCCTCTTGAACGAACCTGAAAGTGCAAGCAAGCATTGATATAATGAAATGGGATTGTTGGATGTATTGTTATCTACAATCAGCGAACACTTCAAAGCATATGTTGAAAGATATGTTTATATGTATTATTGAGGAACCGTGTAGTGATAAAGGAGAAAGTACATGAAGATGATAGAAAGGCTGCCAAAACACCATTAATGACATACTGTGGCTCATAAAGCTATAGCATATTGCAGATACCAATGTGGGGAAATGAGCATCAACAGAGCGTTAACGATTTGTGGTCTTGTCAGGCTGGTAATTCAAAAGTGATGTGAATATGGTTATACATAAACAAAGTGTTGGCTGCCTGTATAGGCAAAAGATACAGCAACAAGCTCCCTGCCCCATCTTCGATATGAGTATGACAGGAGTGTCAATGATTTTTGGTTGTCCATCTTGGGTAATCTAAGTGGCCCTTGATCACAGACATCAATAAACAAGCAGTTCCCAGCCATTATTTACACATAAGCAAGAAGCATTCCCACAACAGCCTCCCTGACATGAACAGGTCATTTCAATATCACACCTGCAACAAAGTATTCATGAGCATGCTAGAATATAGAAACAGTCAAAACGTCGTATATAGATAATTACAGCTGCATTACCCTGTGTTTAACCATCCTGCAAGGCCAGAAATTGTTGAAGCTCTGTTGATGCTCATTCCCAAGATGGGGCAAGCAGTGCGTCGCTCACTCGTTTCCCTATAAAGGTGGCCAAAGATTTCATTGGGTATAACAACAACCAAATGACTTCGTAATTACCTGACAAATGAGACCAAAATCATTCATACTCCGGTGACAATCCTAATTAAGTGATAGTTGCAATGTCGTCCATAGCATTTTTGCCCACAACTGCAGCAAATGCTTCCATTGTACATCACAGTGACCAAGTGCCATGTTAAATATCTGACTTCTAAGACAACAAATCATTGATTTACTGACAACACTCATCTTCAGAAATGGGCAGGAAATGTGTTGCTTTCACATTTGACTATGAAGGTGGCCAATATATCATCGCTGAATGTCTGCAATCAACTGCCACTCAGACTACCTAATAAGCATGCCCAAAAACATGTTCACTCCCATAAGGCTTATTTTTATGATAGCGCAGGGAGCATATCTTTGGTTGTTTTGAATATAAAGGCAGCCAATACATCAAAGAAAGACAATGACATACCAAACTCTATAGACTTGAATTAACAGTAGAATATTGGAATGCAACCATAAATAGAAAAACCTAAAAAGCAGAACCTGAGATTGGAACCGACAGGTGTCGCCAAATCCGACAACACTGGCTGGTTGACAGGTATGGATACAGGTTTTCCCCACCAAGATGCAGCGGGTTGGGATTTTAGACAGATCCTGCAGCAAATCAATTGATGGTTGTAGATCAAGCCCAGACCTCTACCAGATTCCTGAGACCTGTTGCTGACACTACAAAAATATAAAAAATTGTCTGCCCCACAATCTTCTTTGTTTGTCGGACTAAGATTATTTCCTTGGTATAGTGGCAATCAGAAGTTGGACTAATTAGGAGTTCTTTCTGACAAGTTGTAATGATACTTAATAGATTCCATAGGAAGCAAATTAAGATTGTCAGAAGACTGTTAATGTATAATACCTATTCATGATATTTCTAAGTATACCAGTCAAGTCATCTGAAATATAATAACACTAGGGCAGAACATTAAATAAATATCATCATCCCAGGAGCTATCAGCAGAAACAACTAAAATGATACAGTTAAGTTACCACACCGGGATATTTAAATTATAATACATCAGATGTACACATCAATACCAATCATTTCTACTATACAGAAGCATAAACCGCAACCCATGGTGAATTTGCAAGCACACCAAATGCGGTCTGCAGCAGATGTCATACAATATGTGGATAAGATGTATTTGTGAGCAAGGAATTGTCAGACGTGGGATAAACTCACTAAACTTAGTTCGGATTATACAGTTCAACCCAAAGTATTCAGGGACAAAGGAAATGATCATATTTGTTAAAGAAAAGGGATCCGGAGCAAACCAACTTATGTAGATGCAGATGAATACACCACAACATCATGATTGACATTGGCAGAGTACATCTCCAATCAGGCTGTATGCTACCGCCTACCACTGGGAGTGTGCAGGGGCTGTCTGACCAAAATGCTAGGGTAGTCAAATCCCAGAGCTAACAGAACTGATGCAGTGGCCATTAGGTGCACACGGGAGCACTGTCGACAAAATCGTGAGAATACAGGATGTCTGGTAACAACACAAGAAGGACCTAGAAGCTTCGGTAACATCCATGGGACTACTGAAGAAAAAGGGCAACATGCCTGAGAGTACCTCGAATTGTTGTTGAGCAGTCTAGGAAAGACACTATCTTCTTGGGAAATGGTGCTGGTGTGCCTGCAAATCTTACATCAGCAAGAACAAAATTTCCTTCATTAATTTTATATTATTCATTGTACCCACAAACTCAACACAGTGCAGTCAAGGATTTCCTGAAGTATACCATTGCTTTGACATTGCTAGGTGGTCTTTGAGTAGTTGTAATGTTGTATTCAAGTGTCACACCCAGTATACCCACTTTTCTGAATGTGACACCAAGCATTTGACAAACAGTTCACACATCCTCTTACAAAATCCAAGAACAGCTTTCAGAGTACACCTATATCACCCAATTCAATTTCGCCTTGTCACAATAATAGTACTCACTCTGTACTTTTAATGAATCACGTAGGCATTGCTTTATAAGATCTCTTGTGGCTTACTTTAACCAATGGCAGTTACCACACAGACGTAGTTGACAATATTTGATGTGTTGACATAAAATCATTTAGCAGCCAGCAGTTGTTTAACAGTCACAGAAGCATTAAGCATCATCATGACTAAGATTTCACCTGTTTGAGATCAGCCATCACTAAACCATCTGTTCCAATATGTTCACTACAACTATGATATATCAACAAAACAAAAAACAAAATAGACCACAAAGAAAATTCTGAAGGCGATTACTGACACCAGTACAAACCTCCAAGCGAAATTGTACCCTCCACAATGATACTTCCCTCAACTAATCTCATATTCTAAATGCTGGTGATATTGGTAATGTTGTTGGTGTTACTGCTGCTGCAGGGGATGGGCTGACTGCTGCTGGTGAGGGCAGACACTCGTATAGGCAGAACAGGTGATAATCGCATGCAACCTTCAGTGGTAGCAACAGAGCTGTTGACATGATTTACCGAATACTTGGGCAGCGCAATCAGCTCCAGTAAGACATAATCAAGGATGTGGTCAGTAATGCCACACTGATTGTAGTGAGATTGTGCAATTACTAGGTCCCTGCAGTTTGAGTGGATCAATCCACGAATCATACTGCCGATATTGTCCAGCTTGTTGAATTGAACCTCATGCAAGGAAGAAGTTATATCTGAGTTGAGACAGCGAGATTCATCTGAGCGTACATTATTCACTGGACAATTAATAATTCTTATGTCGCATGGGTGGTGTACCCCCCCTCCTGTACTAAACTCGTGTGGAACCCTAAACTCAGCAAGTTTCCAGTCTGACAAACATTGGTGGATGGCAATTGCGGTGAGGGGAATGAGTGTCAGGATAAGTGTATTGAACAATGATCTATCCTTCGTACCCATTCGTTGTATACCATCCAAGTATGACTGGTGCAGAAGGTCGACAATTTCAGTCACTGCAAATCGAAACTTGCACTTCAAAATTGACTGTCAATACAATGATTAACCAAGAAGGAAACCTTGAGCTTACCTCCCATATATTTGTGGGGTGTGTAAACCTGTCCTTAGCCCTGTGCAAGGCTACCATCTTCCGGCTCTCAATTGGTTACGTTGTTCGAAATCCATTGAAAGAGTCAATTGAACTATTGCAGCAGTATAGCATTGCTGCATGGTAGCATGTAATCTTTGCGACAGCATGATGCACATTGGCAGCGATCAAATCCATCTTTCAGATGAATCATTTACCACTGCAATATAGACCCATGGATGGTGTGAGTTTCCCAGCATTCCATCAAACCTGTTGATTTCCTCATACCACCGACTATCACTCTGAGCAGTCTTCACCTTGTTGGCGGCAAACAGACTCACAAACATTTCACAATTGATGCCAATAGGCTTTACACACACCATGAACATTGCAGGAATAAGGAAAAGAGGTCTATCGGTGTTGTATTCTGCACCACCAATGAAGCCTGTTACATAGTCAAAAAAGAGCTTATATCGCCACAGATTGCCAGGTTCCCATGCAATTGATTGCTCACTGGCTTCATTTCAATCCTTCCTCCAGTAAACATATACATTTGCCAGTGATTTCAATCATTTCAGTGCTTAATGTGATACCTTACTGCATGCCAGCAGTGCATGCTCTGGTTCATCTTCCTCGTTCAAAACAGGATTGACCGCCCAACACTACAGATGTAGAAGTACGATGAGTTTCTGTAATTTGTTTTGTAATTGTTGAGATGACAGAATCCTGGTGTAGCTGCTTCCCCATTGTTGTCCAGGATGGTCGCCAAAGTGGCAAGTCATCAGATTATGATTTGTCATCTTGAGAATAATTATAATTGTGAAGTATTGTACTGAGACCTTTATTCAGATCTTCATCACGGATAGATCATCTGCTTCTCCTTGTGCTGTCAGTAGAAGGAGCAGAAGTAGTGTGGCACCTTCCTGTCATGCTTGATGATTGTAGCAAGTTAAAAGCGCATATTATTCACTGGTGGGACTAAAGGAATTACAAATGAATGCATACTCAATGAATTAGAGTGTTGTATTAAGGAAAGAAAGTGTTGATATGATTAAAAGCATTGTTGAGATCAATCTGTTTATCCTGTTGCAGATTCTACGATCCTGCCTTGTCGTGCAACCCAACCATCCAACTGCTTCAATGAATGGGAACTTGGAATTAAGAATGGCAGGTAATATGTATGATACAGGGTTGCTGTTTGGCATTTTGTAACAAAAATTATTATCGCAACTGGCTAGAATGTGTTCCAGATGCCTGAAAATTCAGGCTAACATCTGCTCTGGAAAGATTCCGAACAGACAATCATACCATAGCCATACATGGAGTTCTATCGCTGCGGCTATGCTGTTCCAAAACACAACTATCTCAACAATTGATCGAAACATCTTAAACTCTGAACACCACACATCATGCATAAATATGAGCTCGGAAACAATAAAGTTAACAGAACTCTGAAAAGATATGCACAACATCTTGCAAAATCTCCAACTTATCACACATCTGTCAGCTCTCCACAGTACCCGAAACAGATCCTCCCACAACTCATATTCTTGAACAACCATCCAGCCAGTGCATTCCATCCTCACAACAATTGATATTAAGCTGCAACGCAGCTTTTATGGTTCAAATTGGCCAAAGAGCCCATAGTGGGAGGATTGAGGATGTAATCTTTCTCACATAGCCAAGCTACATGGTCATCAGCATCAACATTTAGCTCATAATCTGCAACGAGACCAAGCACAAAGTTTTGGATCACTTCAAGGTAAAGCTGGTGCCAGATAATCTTCCCCAGAAACTTGCTTTGAATATTGTGAAAGCCTGTGTTCATAGTAGCGAAGCTTGTTGGATTTGGGTGTGGCGTCAAACCATCCTCATCCAACTCCTCGTCAATATCATCATTCATATCCTCTGCTGGAGGTATTGTTAGCAACATTTCTGTGTTCGGACCATTTCTAATATACCGGTTCCAAGACATCCCGGGACTGGCCGGTTTGGTCTGTGTTTGTGGCATATTGTTTCCGCAATTAAGTCCATTACTCTTCCTCAGACAACTCAATGTTTGGTATATGAAATATGTAGCATCAGACGGCGCGTCTTTTGGCGGTCTCCGATTTTTGATATCTTTAAAACTCAGCAAGCTGCTTTGAAATTAATGTCATTTTTGGCCCAAAAACGAGGTTGTTGGGCAACTGCTTGCTGAGATTTAACGATATTCAAAATCGGAGACAGCCAAAAGATGCGCCGTGCGGAGCTGCATATTTTACATACCAAATACTAAACTCTCTGATCAATATTAGTGGCCTTAATGTGATGGTTCACTTAGAAAATCGTCGATTTTTGATGGGGTAATGATGTTGCCATGCAGACCTATACAACCGGCCGGGTCCAGAACAGGAACTGTTGCTAACACTATCAGGAGGTGAGTGAATATGATTCAGAGGAAGATAGCTGTGGCCACCTTGAATAGAAGTCTGGGCACCTGATGTGCTGCCTGCTTGTTCGCAAATATACAATACTCACAAAGTATTGGGTTGTTTCATTTGAGTGCTGGAATTACCCATCCGGCAGCAGTATTGTTTTCAAAGATTGGCAGCACATTCCGGGCATGCAGACCAACATCTCCATTTGGATTCTCTTGGCAGCCCCAATGCTTTAGGATTTTCTAGCTAGGGTCTGGCATACTAGGGGTGGGAGTATACATAATTGACAAAATGGTCATATCATTTGATCATCCCCAGGCCAGTGCTGTGAGAATATCTGAGTATTGTTTTCACCCACACACTTCCCAGCGATGTCACAATCAACATACACAATCGTAAAGCTAAATGGCTCAACACGTAAATCAGATTGTGTATCACAATGCCCTTTGATTCGCGATGAGGTGTGATGTGCGATTTCTTCATTGTCATATTCAGTATTTACAGATCATCAGGATGAGGAAGAAAAGCATCAGCACAATGAAATACATAGCAACGCGGACAATTTTGCCATTCATAGTTGCGATGTCATTGATTCTATTTTTCCTTTGGTGAAAGCCACCCTCTGCGAACATGTCTGATGCTGCCTAGAGTTTCTACCCATCAAGGATCGTCTCGTCTGCCTTGGGCTGTTTCCAACTTGGCCTGTTGGATGCCAGATCATTGATTGGAGTAACGCAACGATTGATTATGAGATCACATTGCAGGAGCCTGCGCCCAGCTTGTTGCACTTGCTTCTGAACTGGGCAATCTCCCAGTCGTGCTCCCTCACTTTATTATCTTTCCATTGCATTGTCAGGCCACCTATCTCCTGCCAAATCACCATGGTTTCTGCTGTCAATTATCTGACTCCAACACTGGTGTTTGCGGCACAGAGGCAGACTTGTTGACTCAGAATCTACATAGTATTAGCAACTGTGATAACTGATTTTGGCAACCAGAAGGCATCACATTACATCTTAGCTTTTCCAAGATGGTTGATGATTGAGTAGTGAATATCAAATAATGATTACTCTAAACCTACATCAGGTGTATGAAAAATATCCTCAATGGTGGTGGGATGCAGTATCAAAGATTAGTAGAGTGTATCAATGATGTCCGAGATTGAATGTAGGGTGGGCAGTAAAGGTGAATATCCATGTAGGCTTGGAGGGGTTATCTGAATCTGATGACATCATCTTCGCTGCTATACTGCTAGGAATCATTTAGCTTAGTATCATCTAAGCATCCAGATTCATCAACTGAATGCTTAAATTAGTTACCGAGACAACTATAATCATGCTCTGTAGTCATACCTCACTTGTTTGTCCTTGCTCCAGTTTTTGTACCCAATGATGATGTTGCTGGGTCGATATCTAAGCAGAATTACAGTTTATTTAAGGTACAAACATAACAAAAAGAGTCAACCATAAATTAGGCAATTGCTGTAGAAGTGTCTTGTACTGGTGCAAAAGGATCACTGTAATGAGCTGAATGCTGATAGGGTATGGGTTTGGAGATCCAAGTGATGCCAAAAATGAAAGAGCAATTCAACACAGCGCAACATTGGGAAGGAGAATAAGACAACTCCGATGATAGTGGTAGAACCGCATTTTGAACACAGTATATCCATCTGCAGCATTTTCTGAGAACCAGCCAGCTTGGAATGGTATGAGTATCTAAAAAACTGTCAAGATGCTTCTCAATGTTGTTGCGACATTTCATTTTGCCAACATAATATGGATATTGGCCAATCATGATGTTACTGCTAAAAGACATACACCTAGATTGGCGCTTACATCACACACCACTGTCGTGGCCACAAAGACAGCATTTTATTTTTATCAGCTGAATAGCTTCAAGATGATGGTTATGTGATCAAGCACAATAGTAATCAACTGCCATTAATTCATGCACCACTTCGCAACCCATTTCTTCACCCTTTCAACAACAGTTGCGACACGCATAAAGCTGACAGCCACAATCTGTGTGTCAATCCAGGGCAACCTCAAGTCTGGACGCATGATTATTGTACTCCTCACTGAGACGACTGTCTAGCTGCCAACATAATCACAAACAAGTGTTTCAATATCAATGACATTGAGATAGATCCATGGTCAGTGGTGTCTGGCCAGGAGCAGTATTGATTAGCACACTGTTGTGTCAAATACAATATTAGCAGAGCTGCTATCAACAAGCTTTTCAGGAACCTTATGATAGCAACAGTCAGCAACTTTAATCAGTCAAATACTTTATTCTAAAGGTTTTACAAATTGTCCTACATGATGGAGATCGACTGTTTGTATTCACCCAAAGTGTGGTACAATTGTTTGACTGATCCAAACAACCATCATTACAGTGTTCACACACGTATCTTCTTTCACAATCCTGTTGAATACATTGAATTCCACATTCAACAGCCTGTGTTGAGGGAACATATGTCATATGCTCCAGCAGAGGAATTGACTGAAACTGAGGTATGTATCTACTCAGAGGTGAAATCAACCAACTGGTGGGGGAATGAACAGGTACATTAGTTGAATTTCATCATAGCTAGGTTGATTTTGAACTCTTCAATAGCTATGGCAGCCACTTGGAGCTGCAATTGTCTCTGTATTGGGCAGTTCAGAGCAGACACACCTTACAAACCATTTGGGCAACAAGAAAAAATAGCCAGTATATTTGAGTCTTGCAAACATCAACTTGACGATTAGATCAAAGCCTTTGAATCTTGCATGCATCCTGGTGGCCGTTCTTCCCATTCCTCCGAAATATCACTCTAAAGGACATGGAAAACCAACATCTACAGTGGAACAACAAATCCATAATAGGGAGATTGTAAGGAAGGTATTCAAGCTTATATTTTGTCCTTGTGAGGTGCATTTCAACACTGCAAAGCTACTACTTTGCAGACAGTTGGATGCAGCAATATTATCCTGCCATCAGGATAAGGCCGGCTGACTACTTCGAATACATTCACTTGCCCTTGATCAAACAACCACATTGCCTGGTGTGTAACACACTGACATCTTCGTTTGGAGCAGAGAATACATCAGTATGGGCATTAAGAGACTATCGGCTGTATTTCGAAAAGATGATACTCGCGACTCAGGGAGGAATGCAGAAATGCCAGATCTAAGACAATATGTGGAAGATCGAGCTGTTGCAAACCTCAGAAGATGTCTTCTGCAATATAACATGTATCTGCCCAATGATGATTAACTTACCCAATATTCCTTCCACTCTCTATCTTATTATGCATAAGCATTTAACGAACTGGGTAATGTCATTGCTTGAATATCATTCCAGGATTGACAACTTCAACCAGCTCTGGGCAATAATGCCTCCATATCTTGGCTTCACTCAATTCAACAAGCTATATAGGCAGGTGGCATCTTGGTGTGGTAAGGAGATGAATGTACTTGGGTACAGAATTGTTCCAGTTCTCAAGGCTACACTTTCAAACCCTTTGGTAAACCAAAGTATTCCCTTCTTAGAATCCCTGTTTTGCGTCAAGGACTTAGTGTATAATCACCATATGACACAGTACTGGTACCGTACTAAAGTCACAATCAGGTATATGGAGAACCTTCTAGAGGTGGTTTATCATCAAAAGGATGTTTTCAGTCGATTCCGTGCCAGTGAATCTACAAAGAAGGTTTCAGCAGCATGGACAAAGCAGTTTACTCCGGTGAAACAGGAACAATGAAAGGGTCATGACACGTGGAACAATCTTTTGGTGGCTGGAATCCTGCGTTGTGTTGATGAAGACGCAATGCTACTCAGGTCAGAAATTGCACAATATCTTGTCGATGAATTAGATTGCAACTTTCTGATGGTGTATCTCCTGAACCACTTCGCTGACCAAATCCACCAGCTTCGCAACAGCTCAACCGCAAGCTTTGAACTTCCAGAAAACGGAATAATAGATCATGAACAACTGTATTGACAATCGAATCATCATGAGGCCACTTCTCCGGATGTTCTAAATGCAAACCAGACAGGAGATGTTTCATTATTGTGAGCTCATTGCAAAAGCTGCAAAATAATGTTGCAACAATGACATGCCTCCAACCAAAGCACCTATCAAGTGAATGATGAAACACTCGCAACAAGAAATGAAGACTCTGCATTACTTGGCCGAGTGGTGTGCATTGCCAAAAGTGGAGCTACTGAATCACATTGCCTGGTGTTAGAAGAGATTTGCCGACTTCAGAGACTACATTGATCACAACCAAGAATTCAGTCATCTCAACAATGCAAAATACATTCACTACCACCAAAGAGCACATCTGGTGATGTCTTTTCAATGTGATGAGCAGGCAGTTCGTATGGTTCATTGGACTTGGACCACAAGGTGGAGAAACCATATACCACCAAGAAATGATACAGCACTTGTCCAGATAGAGACAAGTCCAGATAGTCACTTTAAGTCAACTGCTGGAGGCATTCTGACACGTTTGTAGTGTCTTCTCAGCATCGAGCATGCCGAAACAATCGTTTATGGGCCTCTTGTCTTTGTTCAGACAGTTGCAGCAGCACCAATCCATGAGACTGCTGGTATGATGATTGTCAAGAAGAGACATGAGTTTCCATTGAAACAATTGCACAATGAAAGCTACTTTTGCAAGCCTGGTTTCAGTGTCGGAACCACTTATATCAATTCTATTCACACAATCCAAGGTCAGTTCCGTCTTCTTTGGGTAACACTGCAGCCACACAGCATGCGGTGGTATTTCAGCAACACAATTGACTTGAATTGTTGGAATGAGTTCTATCTGTAGATTATGTAATTCGATGCTTAAAATAATCGTTGCAGCTATAAATTGATTGCTGATGAGTATTTACTCTGGGTATCACAATTGTGTTCTGGGAGTGGTGCATGTGCAGGTATAGTCCATGTCACATGGGATTAAACAGTTCAGAAAACACTTGTAATCAATGAAACAGTTAAAACACCCATCAATACGATTACAATCTAGAGAACCAATGTGCAACGAGTGTACTGCATTAATAGAAATGACGAGACAAGTTTTTGATGTGTCATGATGACACAATCACATCATTGAATACATCAAAGCAGTGTGCTAGAATGGATATGAGTCACTCAATGTGTTTGTGTAGAATGTACAGAAGGATCAGCACATTGGATCCATTTTTCAAACACCAATTTTGAGTTTTGCTTATATAGTTACTACTTATCATTCAATGATTATACAACTCACCTATGTCATTTGTATTCTGATCTACGTATCTAGGTATCTATGTATCTATATAGCAATCCATCGATGTATGGTATGTCTAAACTGGCTGTAGTAGCCCAGTGATAACAATCCAAGGTGCGCATAACAAATGCATTTGAGTAGGCTTCGAGATTCAGTTGGATGCCGTGATAGAACATGTTTGGAGAAAGTATTAGCAACCATCATTGAGCAAGTGTGGAGCAGAACCTAGCGACCAAGATTGCGGAAACGTAGAAATGCATTTGAATGCTGTATTTGAGTACGTTCGGAGGTGCAATGAGGCTCTAAGATGGAGTAAACAGCGAGTTGCACTTCGAGGTCATTATCATGTCAACATAGAGCTGTATTGTAAGACTGTGATCAAGTGAGTTTGGACATATACTTGTAGGCCCAGATCACATAAGCTTTGCGATGCACTTGGAGGCATAAATCAAGTGCACGCGAAGATACACATTGTTGCCATGATTCTGTGCACTTAGAGATGCACTTCACAGCCAGAATTGAGTGGGTTTGGAGATGAACTTGGTGACTATGATTGACCGAAATTCAAGAAATACATGGAGGCAGTTGATATGGAGGCTACAGATCAGATGGTGGTAGATCTGGAGTGTATTCATCTGGAGATATCAGATCCGGAGGGGGCAGATTAATATGCAGTTGTTTGGGAGAAATTTGATTAGGAGGCAGTTGATCGGGAGAGAGTCAAATGGGAACCACAATGGGCACTGGGATCCTATTCATTGGTCTGGAATCTCACATCTGTGGAAACATGACAAGTTGAGTCTACATCACAGTACTCAGAAAGCAATCGCTAGTAGGTGTGGATCTGGAGGGCGGTATGCCAGAATCTGATGCTATATTCAGGGGTCAGCCCACACTGATGAGACTGAATGGAAGACAGTCAACTATCCTGTACTCAGTATATGTCTGTACTTGCAATATGCTTGAACTTTGTGTATTCTTATTCTCAGTGTATGCTTGTACTCAGTGTATGTTTGGTATCAGTGTATGATTAGACTCGGTGTATACTTGTACTTGATATATGCTTGTACTCGGTGTATGCTTGTACTCACTATATGCTTGCACTCAGTGTATACTAGAAGTTGGTATATGCTTGTATTCAGCATATGATGTACTGGGTGTATGCTGAACTCAATGTTAACTCAGAATCATGGCATGGAGATATTGAGAGGAATGACTTGACATAGTCTTCAGCTATGGCTTTAGGGTTGATGATGGAATAGAATGATGGCGAATGGAGATGGGAACGATATAGAGGATAAGATAGAATGTGGTAACTGAGGGGCACAACTTGCCTGATTGCATATAGCATACATCTGTTTAGTGTAATAGCCTAGTGAATCAGTAGTCATATCTGTTATATTATAAATATTAAATTATCCTGCACACCAAATTCTCTCAAGTCCCAGTTTCTCATAATGAATTCCCCTATCTTCTCTCATTACCATCTTTCATGTCCTCCACTCTACTGTTATCTAATCCCACAATGTTAAGTCATCCCTTGATTGGTCCGCATACCATGAGGATGAGTGATCACTGCATATGGTATAAACCAACAACAATATCAACCCAATATCTACTGTCTCCCTTTCCCAGCAAGTCTCATATCTTTTATCTATCATCGTTCATATCTCATCTCTAACTTCTCAGCTTCTCTCTTCAATCTTTTGCCTCTCATCGCTTGGTGAACCATGTTGTACTACCCACTCTATATTCCCCCAATTGTGAGTTAACCAGTGAATAGGGTCTGCTCTCAATGTCCCTCCCTCCCAATCACCTGCCTCCAGATTGCCCATATCCAAGTTCACTTCCTCTAAGTACACCTCCAATTTCATTCGATCGCTGCCTCCAAGTGCATATCACAGTTCATACTGTCTCAGCCTCAAAATGTATCTCCAAACTCACACAATTACTGCTTCCATGTACATCTCCACACTCCAATAATTATGGCCTCCAAATGTAAGTCAAACCACACTCAATCACCAAGTCCAAATTTCACATCATCCTGGCCTCCAAGTGCATTTCCAACCTCACCTGATTGTTGCCTCCAAGTGAATCTTCAAACTCACTGAGTTACAGACTCCAAGTTTTCACTATTATGAGCTCAATGTGCCTCTCCAAACTGATTCAATTGCGACCTCCAAGTTCTTCTCTAAGTTCACTCAATTTCAGATTCCAAGTGACTCGAATGTTTACTCCATATGCTTCTCCGGGTGCAGCTCTGGGTCCACTAGGCTACTATCTGTACCGTGATCAACCATATGAATACATTTAGATTTCGATAGAGAACACATGGCAAAGTACAATGGCTGCATATCTTTTTGTGATTGTAATATAGATAAATATAATAAACAGTATGGCTTGTAGTTATGGGACCCTAAGAACCACTGCTGTAAGAATCTGGCACCAACTTCAACCTCTTCTGTAGAGCAGTGCAGCGCTCTTATCAGCTTGTATAGAAGTCTTCGGCAGACCAGCGCGAATCCTCGCAGCTGCTTTCAAATACTCTATGAGATCCATACAGAGATCTCAGCCAATTCCAAACTTGACTATCATATAAGTGACATATTGTAGCATATTGAATGCATTTTCATAACTGCATTTGCTTTCAGATGAACCTGTGAATACACTTGAAGCATCTGAGAGAACTTTGCTTCACTCCAGTATACCCTACAAGCAGTTTCAATTTGATTGAAGTACTGAAGAGGTTGACTGTAGTAACTGGGAGGTTGAGAAGTGTATGCTGAATAGGTTTGCATTATGCGAAGATGTAAGTTGGTCACTGATACAATCTATAATACTATGTGCCATGACCTCAATTAGAGATCAGGTAAAAACAGAATTGTAACAGAGTGCTGAAAGCTAATATGCGAGCAGATGATCCAACTACTGAGTAAATAAACTGCGACATGTTATATACAACATCAGCAACAACCCTAGTTTCCGTCTGAAACACCCGGGTGTTCCGGACAGCTCTGATGGCTCTGACGGAACCTTGTACCCTTTCACAGAGAATTACACACTTCCTGTCGCCCAGGCGATGCGTTGCGTTGCATACTCACCTCCATTACTATGTGCCCGGTATACGCACCATCAGAACGACACGTGTGTTACACTCTTCACAGGGGCTGCAGTTATGCTGTAGCCGTTCACACAATGCCTAGCGATGTTTATGCCTTTCTTCGGCCGATAGCCACATTTTACCTCTCCGCTATTGCTATATATCGGATGCCGCACTCGCCCCATATATGTTTAGCTTTGAGATTTTGTCACATATTGCGATACAGTCTTCGCTTCGGATACCTCGCTTGCCGTTACATTTGCTTCGCCATTATCGTATTTTACAGGTCTGAAATATACAGCCCAATCTTCACAGTGTATAGTACTATGCCTTCAGTCCTCCACATTCTGCGTTGATCCATCATCGGCTTGCGATGCTTCTTCCTCCTCATCCACATCCGCATCATCACCATCCTTGCCCTCATACCCGTCGAGATCGCTGGGTCCCAGTTCAGTCGTCCACATTCTGCGTTGATCCATCATCGACTTGCAATGCTTCTTCCTCCTCATCCGCATCTGCATCCGCATCGTCGCCATCCTCGCCCTCATACCCGTTGACATCACTGGGTCCCAGGTCAGTCCTCCACATTCTGCGTTTATCCATCATCGACTTGTGATGCTTCTTGCTCCTCATCCGCATCCGCATCCGCATCGTCGCCATCCTCACCCTCATACCCGTTGACATCACTGGGTCCCAGGTCAGTCCTCCGCATTCTGCGTTGATCCATCATCGACTTGCGATGCTTCTTCCTCCTCATCCGCATCCTCATCCGCATCGTCGCCATCCTCGCCCTCATACCCGTCGACATCACTGGTTCCCAGGTCAAACCTCTCGAGTTCTGTCGCAGGCCGTCGTCGCCGGCTGGCGGCGGAGATGGCATCGCAATCGTCGCTTTCATCACCTTCATTTTCGTAATCCCCACTGCCCCCTGGCATCCCGAACTGAAGTTTGTCATCTGTGCAATTGTTGTCTATCGGGATATTTGGGTCAGTGCTTCCGATCTCAGGCTCCTCATGCGCCACTTCAGAGGCCAAATAATCAAGAAGAATAGCATTGTCAACCCGCACTGCTTCCACGCTGATCACCACGGCAGGTGTTGGGTTCTCCGCCTGTTGGATCTGACGCTTGACTGTAGCAAGAGTGTTGTTATACACCCTCTGTTGATAGCTCTCTGGTAGTGTGTTCCAGGTATTCATCAAGAACGTAGACGTATCTGCAATGCCAGGCAAGGTTGACAACTTGCGACCCGTTACAGCGCAGCAGGATGCGATCTTACCACCATCATTCTTGTGGTTGAAGTAGTTCGAGCGATCAGCTCTGTTCGCTTTCAGCTTTGACTTGGAAGCTTTCAGATGAACACCTTTGTTCTTTTGCCACTCCAGGAGAGCATGGCGCAATGCGGTGCATGTAAACATGATCAGTGGCGAGGGTATATGACCGTCCTTGTCGTTAATCATGGAATTATAAAATCCATCAGCATACTTACCGCGGTTATTCGCCCGATGATAAAACTTGATGTAGATAAACCGCGGGATTGCCTCCACCAGGAAGTAAAGTGGACGCTAGACAGTGGTTATCAGCTGTCGACTCTCTCTGCGTTGGATTTGGACTGCGTACACCACCTTCCACATGCTCTGCTACCGGAAAAAGATACTTGCTGTCTGCCAGAAGGGAATCAATGAATTCCAAATGCTCTGCGGCGGATTCAAAGCGGTGGAGATCGTAAAGCTCTGCAATGTTGTCCCTTGCGGATTGAATGAAATGGGATTGAACCTTATTGACTTGTGTGTGAACCTGGTATCGGTTTGAGCGTGAAATATCCACCGTGGGCCGTTGTTTCAGCATACCTCTTTCACGATCTCCTTTGTGCGTGCCTCGAATGCTATGGACCAAATGTTGTTTTGCTGCATAGCGGTGTTCCAGTCCGTCACTATTTTCTGCCAGTGTGGGGCTTCAGCTAATGCTTTCGCAACGTGTCGCCTTGCATAACTTACCGTCTCCAAGTCGCTTGCACTCATAAATGGCAGTCTGTTCCACATGTAGAGCTCCAGGAGTCTCCCCGTTGCAAACACAAGAAACGTCATGTCTGAGTGACCAAATCGATGGATGCTGCAACTGCCGGAGACCATTGATGGAGGTGTAGACACAGCCTGCGGTTGCAATTGCCACTGCCTCTGTCTCTGATTCTTTTCGGTAGCTCGCATTCGCAGTGGACTTGTAATGATCTCGCGGGCTTCTGGATTCGGGATGGGTGTAGGCAGGTTTTCAAGACCGCTGAGAGGCGTGGGAGTGCTAACAATGCCGGATGCTGGGCTGGATACAACGCAATGCGTTGAGTCTGTCTGTATGGTTCCGCTAGGAGCTGGTGTGTTACGACTGCTTGTACCCGGCGTGGCAGTTGGAGTAATTATTGACCGTTGCTGTGTAGCGGAAGGGGTGGAAGTCATGCGTTGAGTGATATCTGCACCGCAAGAATTGTTCAGCGATGATGAGGGGGTGGAGTTCTGACCTTGAATTGTACAGGGTACGAAACTCCCTCCTTGAGAGGAATCCCTCTCGCCAGCCGGTATGGAAATGTGTCTCGTAGCAGGCGGAAGTTGAGAATTCCCTGAAGGCCAACGCTTTTGTTGATTCTGATGATGAGCAAGATTTCGAACATTTCGTGCGACCGGAGTCGTGTCAGGGTGAGGGCTTTGGGAAGTCATATTCCGATAAAGATGTTCGACGTTAAAAAGGTAGGAATAATATCCTCTGCATGCATATGCAACAGCAGGCGAGGTAGACTCCGATTTGAGTGACCTTGGACGGATTCGACAAAAAAGGGAGGTGCAGTGTAGACCGCGCTAGACTCTAAACCCTGACAATACTCGGGGACGAGATCCCTTCAAAACCATTCAATTATGGGGTTAACTGCCATCAGATTAAACTCAGATTGAACTGAGCATTGATATTCACTGTTACAGCAACGTCTGAAAGTTTATTTGCACCGCTTGAAGGGTGTTTATGCCATCTTGGCACGATTATCATCGTATTGCACTCATTCTTGGCACAATACTTCGAACAATCGATTGTGTATATCTTCAGCTTCCAGGTGGAAATCCCCCTTTGGCAGAGCTAAATGCATCGCAAAGAGAACAATGACGTATTCTCTATCGTATGAGATCAGTTGCATGTGCTGTTTCCACTCCTAGGTGTTGGTTGCCATGTTGGATGGTTGCACAGTTGGGACAAACTGAAAACTACTCAGTTTCCTCCGAGATGCACAAGGTCTGAGCGGTAAAACTGATGTGTGATGCAAACGCAACGACCGGCATTGTAAACTGTCCTCTCCGCGAGTACTAAATCTCGTCTTGAGGCTTGTGGTTCATGAGGTGCCTGGTGGTTCTGCAACATGAATGCTGGGCCGTTTTGTATTCATTAACCAATATAACTCACAAGTTGAACTAAGAAATTGCCGGAACTCGAGTATATATATCCCTTCTTCCCACCTACACCTCCATTCACTTTTCCTCCCGTATTATACACTCCGACAGCATCCTGATCTCCACCTCACGTGACTTGCACAAAACAACGCCTCTCGTTCCAAAACACACCCAATAACCTACACAACTTTGTACTTTCCCTCTGGGCTTCCTTCCGCTACATGCAACTGGATCATAATGCTAACGTTTCGAATGTAGATTCATTGTCAACTCACAGCGATGGCACCAAAGGGCAGCAGCAAAGGAAAGAGAAACGCTAGGGCAAAGATGCCGACATCAGTTGGAAATCGACGCTTGTCATTGGATCGGGACCGTATAAACATATTTATCTCGGAACACGTCTGTGGACTCATAAGGATATACAATGTTTGCGGCGTTAAGCACGAGAGGGCATGGGACCTCTTTTATGATATAATCTTTCTTGATCCAGTCATGACCCGCCACATTTCACAATTCCAGCTGATGTGGCCGTACCACAGGAGCAGGAGTTCGCCTTTTCGGGAGTGGTGGGCTGCCTTCCTCTCATATATGGGGCAAATATTTGACAAAACCCGCAACCAAATGAACAATTGGAGGTAGGACAACCCCCATGCCTTCGGGGATCAAGTCGATCGCTCTAATCTGCAGACAACCAGCTCGGGGAAGGTTAAACGCACCGGCGAGTGTTTCTCTTGGTACAGTAGTGATGATCTCAGGGTAAAGATTGAGCCACCAAGCTGCCGGCAGTACAAGCCAGGCGACTTCCTGGCCGTGACACCACTGAATTGGGACGAGATGATCGACGAGGATGATGATGATGATGAGAACTGGGCAGATCCCGGAGCGCCGAGCGGTGGAAGGAGCCGTCCTGGGGATGGCAATCACAATGACAATGGCGAGGGTGAGGAGGACACGCCGGGCGGTGAGAAAGGGACCGGGAAAGAGAAGGGAACAAAGGACGGGAAGGGGAAAGGGATGGGGAACGGGGAAGGGAAACGGTAAAGGGAAAGGTATTGTTAAACAAACCCCAGGGGGAGATGATATCTCTCGTGCCGTGGCTTTGCAGTTGCAGAAGGAAAGGTATGAGGCAAACTCGGACACGGAGGGCTAACTACAGCGGGTATATTTAGAGCCGGAAGCATCGCCCGCCATGTCAATTTCCTCAAATGATGATACTGACTCTACTGAGAGGTCGGACGGCGAATATGACTCAGAACTTGACCCTGATGGGGATATGTGCATGGAGGACGATGTGGATGAACCGGACGGCTTTGATTTAGACGGCGATGTGGATATTGAAAGGGATGGTGACAATGATGAGGAGGAAGATGAAGAAGAGGAAGATGAAGAGAAGGAAGATGAGGAGGAGGTGGAGGAGGAGGATGAGGATGAGGAGGAGGATAAGGATGAGGATGATGGCAAAGAACCTCGGACGATTAGCCAGGGAGAGATGGTAAATACATCAGCTCACGATGCTGATATCATGGTAGACGATGAGCCAACCGTGCTAGCTGAGCAAGGCCAGGAGATGCGCGAGCATACTCCACCGCCACAACCTCCGGCGCCTGCCCAACGGCCACAAACCCTGGAGTCTTCCCCACGACTATGAACTCTGGAGACTCATACCCTCAGTGGGCCGGAGTTTTTGGTGCTTGTGACGCCCCAAAAACCTCGCCCAGCAGCGCCAACTCTGCGAGAAGCTGAGGCAGCCAGAAACACCTCGGATGTCGATGTGGAGCAGCACCTACTCTGCGAATCGGCAGATGGGGAAAGTCTCCCCGATGTCCCTCTCCCAGATGTCCCTCTCCCAGATGTCCCTCTGCCGGATGTCCCTCTCCCAGATGTCCCTCTGCCGGATGTCCCTCTCCCCGATGTCCCTCTCCCCGATGTCCCTCTCCCCGATGTCCCTCTCCCTGATGTCCCTCTCCCTGAGGTGCGCCCGGATGGCTTGGTAGACAAGGAGTGAACCAGTCCTCGCATTGCGTTTGGGTTAGAGTCGGGTTCTTGTCTTGTGAGTTTCCTTTCCTGTAATCTATTCATCTCAGACACTGATTAAGGCACGTGTGGAGGTGTTTTGTTCGTTTGGGTTAGGGTTGTGGGCTTCTTCGTTTCCTTTGTTCTAATCCATTTATCTCAGGCATTGATTATTACACGCGTCGCGAGGTTTTTGGATTGCTCAGGGTTTATGTTGTATTTATTCAACGTAGTATGGGACATCGCGCGGATGCAGTATTTTTGCAACTCCTGGCGTGATGGTGTTGAGGCTCAATAAATCTCTCATGTATCGTGAACTTATACCCACACCAGACTGCTCAGGCCCAGCTCCAACTTTCGTCCCTTTCTACAGTGAATACTCCACTCCTCCCATGTCGTCGACAATGCCAGAGAAGACCCCATTCCGTTGCTCCGAATTTTCATGCCGAAAAAAGTTCACCTCAGACTGCTGGCGACTTAAACACATCAAATTACACCATCCTGAAGACCTTCAAGTTGCAAAGAATCTGACTGTTCGCAGCGCGCCCCGACCCGTTGAACCCGCTCAGCGTCGTGAATTCAATGCTAACAAAGATTCACTCAAAGACTTGGACGCGTTTCCATACCTCGAACACGTTGAAAACATCACAGACTCGGAGTCTCAACCACCGCCACCTCCTCTGCCGCAGACGGAAACATACCCCAGCGCCGGCGCTCCACTAAGCGATTACATTGCTAAGCCATGGGAACGCGACGCTCAGGGTTGCCTTGAGACGAACCTACAGGACAATCCCTACTACCCGTTTGCGACACGTGAAGAGTACAAATATATCCAGTGTGGGATCAAGATGAAGGGTATGAAGACGTACTATGACAATGTGCTGAAGGAAGAAAACACCACTCCGCGTTTCCCAAGCTTCAAAAACGGGGATGGCGTCCAGAAGCTCGTGGCTAGCATGCCAGATGATCAGGCTCTCGGGGAGTGCAAACTACTCACTCTCAAGGATATGAGATGGAATGACAATCACCAACGGGCTATCAAATACTGGAGTCGAGACATCATCAACAGCGTGAGATGGTTGATGCAGCAGCCAGCCTACACCGAGCATCTCATTTACGCCCCTCAGCGTTGTTTTAACAGCGATATGCCACCAAAACGCCTCTATACTGAAATGCACACTGCCGACTGGTGGTGGGAGACACAGGTAAGTAGAGATACTCGAGGATAACAACGTGCTAATCGAGGTTAAGGAAACGCTCAGACTGGAGGATACACTGGTTTCCTTGATCTTCATGTCTGACGAAACACATCTCTCGAATTTTGCTGGCGACAAGAAAGAGTGGCCTGCATATATGACAATTGGCAATCTATCATTGAAGATCCGCCATATACCCTCAGCCCACACCGTCGTAATGGTCGCTCTCCTGCCGATTCCAATCAAGAACCGCAATATTCCTCAGAAGCGGCTGGATGAGTAGCGGCAAACAAACCGAGAGGTGCTGAACGAAGTACTCAGGTGGGTACTCCAGCCTCTCACCTTTAAACAAAATCCCAACGCCGAGAGCTGGTATTAAAACGTTCTCTGTGCAGATGGCAACTTCAGGCGTTGCAAACCGGTTTTAGCAGCATGGCTTGCAGATTGCCCTGAGTATAGTGACCTACATCATCTCGAGCGGCATGTCTGTTTTTGGTGCAAGTGTCCAAAGAACGAACTTGGAGATTATGTCCCTTCTGACAAGCAACACCCCCAGCGGGATCACAACCTATATAGAATGCTCAGCGATGCCAACACAAAGGCAGCCGATGTGGAACTCTCTTTGTGCCATGTCCACCGAGGATTCAACGTGTTTCAACATATTCCCTGTGTCGTGAGCGACCTCCCGAAGCCCGACCTCCTGCATACAATCCAGATCGGCATGCTTGACCACCTCCAGGAGTGGATTTTCCACTTCATAAAGACACACGAACGGCTTAACAAGTACAATGCAATCTGGTTATCCGTGCCTGCTTACCTCGACCTCACACCAAAAAATAAGTCATATGAGGAAATTTCTCAATGGAATGGGGAGGAGATGAAAGAAATGAGCCGGTACCTGCTAGGAGTTGTAACCCAGTCTCTACGAGGCGGAAGCCCCGCTCAGCGTCCCATATTCAATCGCGCAATTCAGTGCACACACGCATTGTTACAATTCTATATGTATGCTCGATATAAATCTCACGATGATGCAACTTTGAGCTACATGGAGCACGCCTTGCATCATTTTCACACCTTCAAAGATGTTTTCTTACTCGGGAGAGCCGGCAAAAAGGTGAAGGCCAAAGCCAATGCCCTGGGAACGGAACTCGTGAAGAAGTGAAAGGTAGACGAGGAAACAAATGCTGAAACTTGGACGCCGTCCAAGAAGTGGCGCGAAATGAATGCCTGGCGGGATTATATCAGCCACGAGATAGATGTTTCGAAGGAGTTGGATGCCAACTTCAACTTTCCGAAGATCCACTTGGTGTCTCATTGGGGCGAACAGATTCGTTGATATGGAGCCTTGCAACAGTATTCTGCCGAGAGACCTGAACAAGCACTTAAAACGAGCCTCAAGGACAGTTGGAACGCCTCCAATCACAATCTCAACTACCTGCCTCAAGTAATCACCTTTCACTGTCCCATTCTCTGCTTCGAAATCAGAGAGCTCAATCTCCAAGCCCTCGCTCAGCATCGGGAGAACAGCGTTGCTGCCTGCAAAGTCCTCCCTTCCGGTGCTGATCTGGCTGCCCCCCCTGGGCTCCCAGTCATATGCGAAGCCCGAATTCATGGGGCCCCAAAACCGCTGTGATGGAAAGCATCCTGACGCTATGATCACAGACTTCAGAGCATTACTCGACAATACACAAGACGCAACACACCGCGTGTCAATATACAGCGGCACGCAGGAATTTATCAAGCATAAGAGTCGTCACAAGACATATATATCGGATGAACAACTGCACGCAATGGAGCTCTGTATTTACCATGGTATTAAGGTTCAAGTTGAGTGTTTAGATGGTGAACGCATATCTCAGATGATTCGATGCACAGGAAGCCAGAGCTGGCGTGGAGGGGATCGACGGAATGACTGGGTATGGGTAAAGCAACGCCCATGGAGGTGTTATGGTGCGCTGAATGGGCGTCTCCCATGGCAACTGCAACGACTATTCAAAATCAAACTCTTAAACGAGGATGGAGCTTTTGTTTAGTACTGGTTAGCCCTGGCGCTCACCACAATACCTGAAAACTCGGGTACCTTGGATCCTGTCTCAAAATTTGTACAAGTGAGAAAAGCACCGGCAGCCATTGCTTTGCAAGTTTTCAGCGTGGGAAATATTGTTTGCTGCGCACACATCATTCCAGAGATAGCTACTAGTAGTAAGACAGGAGACGGACGGAATGAACGATGGATTGTCAATAGCCACATAGATCTGGCAACTTGGAATGATTTGTATAATTAGTACAGAGAGAATTGCATTTTGCGCGCAGGTAGAAGGAACGCAAGGAGAGATTTCGCAGCGTCACCCATCGTCTTGCAATCCCGTATAATTAGTAAAGAGAGAATTGCATTTTGGGCACAGGTAGAAGGAATGCGAGGAGAGATTTTCGCAGAGTCACCCATCACCTTGCAATCCAGTATAATTAGTAAAGAGAGAATTGCATTTTGCGCGCAGGTAGAAGGAACGCGAGGAGAGATTTTCGCAGCGTCACCCATCGTATTGCAATCCCAATGCAAGCGCGTACCCAATGAACCCATTCCGACATATGTTCACAGTTGGCCACAATATCATAGTGATCGGTTAAAATAGGAGACTGACAGAACGAGAAGAAACGGTAAAACAGCGATCAGAGGGCGATATGGAATGCAACGCGTTGAATTGACACCAGGCGTGGAGTAATCTGCCACCGGGGTGTATCTGACGGCTCTGACGGACCGCGTCCACTCCGACGGAGCCATTCTGCCCGGATGGAAATATTTTTTGCTGATGAAATTAATAAGCTGTGATTTAGCATATTTACTATCCTTTAGTAATAATCCTGGCTATGAACATAATACTTTAACACCATTTGTGTACTGACATGCCAACCCAAGTAATTTTTGCTATATGATTGAACAATATTCACAACCAGGATTGTTCGCTACATTAAGATATCAGACAACTTTTTGTGTCATAGTTGAAATATCTGACAGAGTTTCGTCCTCAGGACTTAAGTATCAAGATCTTATTTTGCTCTAGGAATTAGCAGAACCAAGCTCTAGCAGAAATCAAGCTCTAGCAGAAATCAACAGCTAGATATTACTGGTGAAGCACATCTTATCTTATTAATAAGCATTATACTCATATTTGTTTTTATTACTTTTACCTCTATATCAGATCATAATTTATTCTTGAAATATCACACTGTGTATGTCTGTGCCAAAATACAGAGCTCAGGAGACAGTACACAATTATCTTACTGTCATATTCAGAGAGGTATATGTTTATCACCATGACTGTGGATAATTCTGTAATATCTATCTGGATCTACATTGTTCAACTCTCTCCAGGGTTAAATCTAAACATCACAGATAATTCCAAACTGGACACCTGCAATGCAAGCTCAATAACACGAAGATATTCGAATCAAATAGTTTGTGAACAAATTAATGTTTTTAGGTTACTCCTATTTCAATTAACAAGATGTAGCGTCTTTGGCAAGATAAGCAAAGAAGTGAAGACAGGTTTTGAATAGGCAGCTGTACTTAGAATCAGTAAATCTTGTATTAGTTATTGGAATCTTAGAATCCCTATAACATGAATTTGTTATACTGTTATGTAAGTAGTTATTTGAAATAAAATACAATTTACATACCTGTTCTCTGTGATATACCATGACAGTTTCAATTCATAAGCTATAGAGGGTTATTTCTTTGATGTTTTCTCAATAGCTTGGAAGTAGAAGCATATGTTTTGCAGACTAGCTATTTCTTGTCAAATTGCTAAATATCTATTACAGGTAAAACTATAGATACATACAGATAGAAGTATTTGTGTAATCTTCATTCACCACTTGTAATCCTGATATGAAATGGAGCATAGGAATGAATGACAGGAATAGAGGATGTGAATAGAGGATTGGATAAAGGATGGGAATGGAGGATGGAAATGGAAATGGCTGGATTTCTGTAACCACGTGATTTAATTATATGATCATGACTAAGCCATTTTTGCGCTACTCTTCTTTTGCCCGGACATTGTCCGGTGCTTAACCTTCAGCAGACTGAGGGTCACTAATTCCAATTCCCCATCATACCTGTCGTACTACCGCGCTAACGGTAATCTCAAATCTCGATTACGGTGTCACGGAGGCTTTCCCGACGGCTCCCTTCGTTCATTTTCATATTCCATTTTAAACTTCGTGTTGGAATTTTCGCTCATTGGTTGTTCAGTTCATTAACTCTTATCATAATATAATCAGTCATCCATTTTCGATCTTCACATTGGCTTCCTTGAAACTGATTCGGCGGGGTACCGCTCTTCACTTTGGTTATCACCCGCGTCACCGCTTCAACTTACCAACAACACTCTATCGAACGTTCTATTGTACCTCTCTGCTCACTATGAAAGTCCACGTTACAGTTGTCACTGTTCCTACCTCCGACACTCCAGGTACAACTCTTGTCGTTCACTTCGATGATAAGCGGTACATCTTTGGCCATATATCTGAGGGTTCGCAGCGTGCATTTGTGGAGCGGCGTGCGCGCCTTGCAAAAGTCCAAGATATCTTTCTCACTGGGAGAACGGAGTGGGCTACTACGGGAGGGCTTGTGGGACTTCTGCTCACAATTGGTGATTCGCGAAAGGTGGATGATCAAAAGGTAGGGGGGAAGCCGGTGACTCTTCATGGTGGGGACAACCTATTACAGACTATCGCGGCGACGAGGAGCTTTGTGTTTAGAGATCAACTGAAAATCAAGGTCCACGAGATTGAAGAAGGGAAAACACTGGATAACGTATATGAGGATGGAAATGTCACAGTTAGGACACTACATATCCGTCCAACAAACGGTGGGCCGGGATTGGTTGCAATGAAAAGGTCAGCTGATAAGATGGATATCAATAGTCACCGGGAAAGGATTGAAGAATTGAAGGAGGTTGTCGAGCACATGTTTGCGTCCCAGAAGAGTTTTAACAATCGTTCCGAAGTGGAGGTGAGTCCGCTTGTGGCTGGAGAGGTAGCACGGGGCAAGAGAAGCCGAACATTCAGTGAAGATGACGGACGAGGTCTGTCTGCGAATGCCCTGCGGCAGCATACAGAGCTGGGAAAGCCCCAAAATCCCACTCATCTCCCAACAGCTGTACCTTCACTTGTAGCTCTTAGCTATATCCTAACGACACACGACCACCGAGGAATATTCTTGCCAAAGGTTGCAAAGGAATTAGGTGTTGAACCTGGACCCAAATTCGGACTACTCTCGAATGGACACTCCGTTAGGAGTGCGAATGGCCGATTTGTACACCCTCATGAAGTATTGGAGCCTACTATCCCAGGAACCGGTATCGCAGTCTGTGATATTCCAGAGGCCAATTACATTGCAGATTTTGTCTCCCATCGGGAATGGTTGGACACGACGGTTGTTCAGGCGAAAATAGGATGCTTTTTCTGGATTCTTGGTCCTGGTATTGCTCACGATCCTCGATTAATTAAGTTTATGAATCGTTTCTCTGGCTCGAAGCATATTATTGCATCTCCGGATATCTGTCCAGATTCCATCAGTTTTGGAGGGGCAGCAAAGTTCGCCACAAGACTTCACCATCTTGATCCTGCGTTTTTCCCGCGGTTGCATTGTAGCTCAAAGACGGCAAAACTCGTACCTGAACCTGCAGTGACTGCTGAGCCTGGATTGGTGTTTCATATCAAACCAGAATGGGCACTCGAGATAAAGCCGCTCGGGGAGGTTTTCGACCCTATTCAGGCGATCTCAGAGGATGGAGCAGGGTCAGACTTTCTTTCAAATGTAGTACAAACACGACAATCTTTAAGCCAATCACCACCAAAAATGGAAGAATTCCCAGGCAGCGATGTAGAAGTCTATACTCTTGGCACTGGCTCGTCAGTGCCGTCTCGCTACCGCAATGTCACTGCCACACTGGTAACAATTCCAAACAATTGTTCCATTTTATTTGACTGTGGCGAGGGTACTGTTGGTCAAATGAAGCGAGTGTTCGGGTCTGATGAGTACGATAATCGTTTGTTTGACATACAAGTACTATATATTTCGCATCTTCATGCTGATCACCATCTCGGATCTATCGCTTTCTTGAAAGCACAACAGTTGCTCCTTCGCGCATCTGGTGATGGTAACCGCCCCACATTTGTGGTCGGTCCCCATCGTTTCTGGACATGGCTCACAGATTACTCGTCTGTCGAAGATTTCGGCATCAACCGACTCGTATTTATCTCGAATGAACAACTTCGCTATCCAGCGGCCAGTAATTTCACTCTGTCATCCGGATACCATCAGCTCCTCCGATCCCTCAAATTGAAAAATTGGGACACGGCTCCTGCACTGCATTGCCAGTCCTCATTCACTACAGCTCTTACATTCGAATCAGGCTTCAAGCTTGCATATTCCGGCGATACACGACCAACCACCTCCTTTGTCAGCATTGGTAACGGTGCTACACTGCTAATCCACGAGGCTACATTTGATGATGAGTTGATTGCTGAGGCTGTGGCGAAAAAGCACTCGACTATTGGGGAGGCAATTCGGGCTGGAAGAGACATGTGCGCTCGGAAAATAGCGCTGGTGCATTTCTCCCAAAGATATCCCAAGGCGCCGAGATTTGAAGCAGCTGATGCTGGTGACGTAGTTTATGGGTTCGATTATATGAGGTTCAGAGTTGGAGAGGTAAATCGATTTGTGAGGCTGGTCAAAGGATTGGCGGAGGTCTACAATGACGAGGCGAGGGATACAGACTAAAGAATTGATGGGTTGGAGGTGTCGCCGGTAGTAAAACGATGCATTGTTTGCATCTATGTAGTAGTTATTGTGTTTTCAAGTGAACTAAACAAGCTCCATGTCTGAACCCTGGGATAGGAGTTACTTTACCAGTGAACCAGGTCCTAATCCTGTGGTGGAAACATTGTTGGGCTAATTGGAAGTACGGATATCACTATGCCAAGGACTATGATGTAACTTGCGTTTTGTAGTTAGCGCCATAAGTTATTGATCGATTATATGTCGATGCGGCACGTCCTGTTACATGATATAATAGACACACTTTCGCATACGCAGGCACATACTCAACTACATCCGCATCTGCCACGGCACAACAAATCTTGCGCCCTCGCATCGCGATGGGAAATGGCAATCCATACTTCCGGCATTTGTTTGTTGAGCGGAAGGCAACATCATTATTTTAAGATGTGTCTCTACAAGCTACAGATTCAACTCTTATTCACTATACATTTGACAAAAGTAGCAGGATATCTCCAGTACAGTCTAAGAAACTATAATTACTTTCATGTAAGATTTGTTTGATACTTATCACCATTACCATGGCCAAATGCACAGACTATTTAGAATAGGTAAGTATGATGACAATACTACTTCAATACAAGTATGGGCTATAAATAAGGAATATAACATTCAGCTGGAGAAATTAGTATTACAACTACTCATTACGGAGTAAATCACTTTTAAAGACAGATTGAGTTATCATGGTACTGCTAGATATACAATTTTGATACTCATAGAACAAGAAATTAAAGTATCCTAGATACATATCAATATTACATCAATTTTTTTAAACTTAGTGTATCGCAGTCAGGAACAGATTTGGCATTACCATAATCAAGATTTGATTCACCAATTTGCAATGTACTCTAATACATTGTCGATATTATGACAGTGTAATAGCATTGTACATGATTATAACAATCAGCGACAAGAATTTGAAATAAATTGGCTGACAATTTGACTTGTGTAATATATTGCACATCGGCAAAAGTGCAAATGAATGATAGCCTGTCCTATCTCCACATGTACAAATATGCAGCTTCTGGTGGAGCCAGTGTATCCACCAGTGGATAGTAATCAATTGTCAACTTGTAGAGATGTACAGTACCAGACAAGGTTGAGCTTTGGTGATATTCACGATAAAATATACTTGAATTCTAAACCAAGTCTCCATGTAAATATCAAGAAACAAGACGAAGGGTCATGATCATTTGCATAGTTACCATTTCCTGTTATTCAAAAGAAAATGTGTAAAGAGAAAAATTATGGAAATCTTCAAATACCAACTTCTACTCTATCTATACAATGTATTAGTTACCATTGAACTATCTTTTATACTTTATTATGCTGTTGAAATCCTCAACTGTAACTATGTACACCACCATCTAAACTCTTCTCAAAACAATTGCATTAGAATATCAAATGTTGTACACTATCCATCCACTTCTGAATCATATCCCATCATCACTCTCATCCCATATCACACAAACATTGCACTGCCATATTACTATATTTAATCCAAGTTCAATGTTACTCATTACAGGTAACTGCTGCTATTGCTTGTTACTTCAAACTGTAACTATATTCCTGTTCAAGACTGAACATTCTCAAAGAGCATAATCTAACAGTTCTAAATTCTGAGAATGTAGTGTTTGAGATGTATTGATGGCTTGTAATCTGGAGTTGAACATTGAATATTCCCATACAAACAAATGATAATGTGTGAAGTTGACAATGCAGTGTAACTGCCATCAATATATACAAACATCCTCCATACTGACCAATTGATCTTCCACCCTACTGTTTACTTCTACTGGGGGTGGTGGAATATGATATTGGCCAGGGAGCAGATTATTCATACTGGATTTAGCAGTGAAATGGGATGTACTCTATGAATTTGAATAACTGTCAGGAGATCAAACTTGTATGATTGCTGGCATACCTGTTGAATAACTATAGTTGTCATTGGAGATTCCAAACAAGCTTCTAAATTGGAATAAATTGTTGAGATAATACTACTGTCCAACAATAGTTTCTTATCCACTGGTATACTAAACTCAGTGGTCTGAGAAAAAGTTAGCATTTTCCACCTTTATAGTATGACTCGAGCACAAATTGGTAAATAGATGCTCATTGATTTATTGCATTATTGGTTATACTAGATCAGCATCGAATATATCTGTTAGTCCTGAGGTGGTTTTCGCCAATCCCTATTTTCCATCCAGGGATGTGTACTGAGTATATAAAGGAATGGGGTACACTTTGTAGTTCCTGAAGATTCATTGTTAGCCACAAACTGTACCAGTACTTAACTTTACATTCAATTATCCAGTTGGTCATAAATAAAAATGCACAAATACAGTTCCATACTAGCCATCATTGAATTGGTCTGAGTATCCATCTGGAGGTGATAAGCTGTAGATTACTTCTTCCAACTTACAAGTCTCTCACACTGCTGTTCGTACAGTGTTAAACATAACTGGGGTATAAAATTTGAAATTTTTCATCAGCAAAGTCCATAAAGCTATACTACATTTCTAAAGAACAGCTCCACCAACCCCTTTCCAACTACTGGCATACACTTGCAAACAATATATTACATCTCTCATACCAGCTAACCACAATTCAAATTGCATTATATCCTTCACATTCCAGTTGCCAAACTTCAAAACTCATCATGATATCTTCACATGGATTATTTGGTCATTATACCTGTCAGACTACCCCAGCAGCAGAATATTGAGAGCTCTGTGAATATTGTTAAATCTGGTTGCTTTGAACATATCAATCAATATTCTTTCTCACTGTTTTCCTAATATACTCTCTATTCCAGATGTTAACAGTTTTTGCATATTCCAGTTGTCCAGTAAGTATAGTATTGTAATATTGGTGACCTGGTCATTATGGGAAATTACAGTGTGTCAGAATACACAATGTCCCCAGACAAAACAGTCTCCTGTTTTCCTTACTGTACTGAACTACTGTAATTTCAATTAAGCAACCATTTTCACCTATAGCTTGAATAAAGGTATCTGAAAACAAATCAGTCAAATAAGTTTCAGAAAAAGACATCTCAAATAGTAAGATTATATCTATTGATTGACAATCTGCCAATACATGCAATTGTTCCAGTAAGTAATATGGCTTTAGAATCACATGTTTCTTATTTTTTATCCTTTCATCCTTCTTTTACAGAGTTCTCCAAGTCTCCTTCTTAATTGATTCACTTTTCCACATCAATATCCAAAGTGATATTCAATTCCACAATTGAATCTCCTCCAAATTTAGACCTATAAGACTCTCTTCAATTTAGTAGTTTGTGGGTAATAGAATACTCCAGATTCCCATTAACTGTAAGCAATAGATGGGAGTGTAATACCATTTTGTATTCCAGTCTCCTTTCTTCCAAAGTCCCAATAACTGCTATAAGATGTCTATAATATATAATACAATTTCATTCCACCAGGGAATATGTCTTTGATCAATAGGCCTCTGGGTGTAGCACCCCTGTATTATCATGCGTTGATAAAACACCATTCCATATACAATTAATAATATGTATTTCAATTCTATCATTTGTTTCATTGTCAAACGGTCTGAGAATAGAAGATATTGCTAATGCAGTAACCATAGCTTATATCTTAACTGAGGTTTCAATTTTCATTCAAATTGGTTATCTTATTGAATGAGTTTAGACACTGATTCCGCTTCTATCTGAGTCTATAAACATGAAACATTGATAACAGTTACAAAAATGCCTGAATAATTTAATATCAAAAAAATTCTTACAGGTACAATACTCCATTTGATGCACCCAACTTGAAGCGCAGTTGGTATCCACCTTATAATGCTTTAGTGCAAAGCCCACTATTGATATATGTATTCTTGGTATCCCTTTGCCGGTATTGGGCCCACCAAAACTCCGACTTTGACATACACTGTGCCTTGTCACATGTAACAACCCAGCCTCCCACTTAAACCCCCCCCTAGAATATTATGAATTGAATGATAACTAGTAGAAGCTTCTATTTACAAATTCTTGTGGCAGTGTGACAAGTTCTGTGGTGCTGAGTTGCATATAAATAGCAGTACTATGGAGACTGTGAGAGTACCATCCTTCAGCCCAGTGGCAACCACATTCCTGTTACGGGGGTTCTTAATCCCAATAATCAATTCAACATTTATTGAATTAAGTACAACTGCATAACTAATTTACTCTGTCTCTCCTCGTCTCTTCCCAAGACGCAACCTCTTGTGACCTTCATGCAACAGCATCCAAATGAAACCAATAGCAACGCCCATCTCCGAAATGAAAGAAGATTAAACTTCTCCATCGATTAAACACTCCTCGGATAATTGCTCTTATGGTAATGCACCGGTGTTGAGATATCTGAGCACCAGGTAGTCAATATTCTCGAGTTCGTAGAAACAGAATAGCATGCGGTCAGTGTGGGTTAAATGCTACTCTGCTAATTCGAAAAGTAGATTACCAAAAGATACGACAACTTGTTGCAGCGCGTACTCTTGTTTATTCAATCCTGGTCCAGGCATAGATTGCCCAGTCACGTGTGGATAGTAGAGAACATATAATTGTAATACATAGAATTTTTAATAATATTTTAAAATCATCTTCGGTGTTCTGATTGTTGACTGTGGATTTCTCCCCTACTCATTTCTTCTCATTGCTGGAGCAATACCACATCTTTATAGTTATCTTCGAGGGCTTGTACACCCATACTTCAATATTATGACTACAGTGCTTCATGATAGTGTTATCGCGGTCACGCCATATGCCCGGTGATAACTTTCCATGCATCCCAGTAGGTTATCGTGTGCATGCAGGTGAGGTGTTAAAGCGTTATGCTCCTGATAAGAATCGGGCCACCCACCGCATGATGTCATATCAGACAGTGTGTCAGATGAAACTTGAACTTAGACATCTCATTATCCATTTGATTCAGTAGTTGGAATGTCAGCCGATCTTGGTGGGTAATGCTTATCGCAAATTAATACCTCACCCTACAGGCTATTCGGCTTGCATCATAGATTTAATTGGTGACCAGCCGATACTATTCCAATATGGAACTTGACGTGTCAGCTCGTATCGTATACGAGTCTGACGTTGTAATGCATACTAACTCAATCCAATGAGGAGGGTTGCTTCAGGTCTCTTATCTTCAGCCAACATCATAATTCCCTCAGTCATGTTATGCTTAGGCCAAGACTGTTCTCTTTGGCCAGAGGGTGCCCCAATAGCTCTTATCGCCTGGGGCAATAAGTTGGAGATCCCACGTACTCGCATATCGACTACCAACTGCTGTGTCTGTAAAGACATGTTCTGGTAGTCTCAGGAATAATGAATGTGTTTGAAAACTATGAGCATGGCTAAAGCAAGCTTTTCCGCTAAGGCACATAGCTGGATCATCTTAAGTGAATCTCCTAAGCAATACTGTTGCTTATTCAATTGACACTTGATTCTTATGTATCCCCGCCAAAGGACATAAGATGGGCTCTTCATGAGAACTCCTGAATAGGTGTTATGCATATCACGTGACTAGACCGAGAGTTATTCTGTGACATGTATTCATATAACTAACACAAGTACCATTATTGCTGTTAAAGGAGAACCCTTAACACTTTCCACTTCCCATCTACCACACCACAACAACCATGAGCAGAGAAGCCCTCACAGCTCGGAACCTTAATGTCAACTACCTACCCCCACCACTTATACCGTCATCTCCACCATCCTTATCAAAAAATGTCAAAAAACAATGTGCCAAGCGTCGCATCATGGACAATCACTCTGGTCCAAAGAGCACCTCCTCCCAACCACCACCACCACCTACAGTGGTACAGCATCAACCTGTCATTGTACCTGATGTGTCTTCAGTCACTACAGAAGCTCCACCTGCAATGGTCAACCTTGACGATAATTATAGCTCCTCAGATGAGGCATATATTTAGCCAGCGAGGTCAATCACAGCTGGTTACTTGGGTAAGCGGTGCAAGAAAACACTCAAAAAACCGATTCAAAATTTGCCAGATCTTCTTAACCTTTCCACATTCGACCCTTTACAATCAGTTGTCCCTCCTCACAAAGAATGGAACTGACTGCCCATCTCATTATCTGAGCTGGATACCATTACTCCAATTCAAATCTTCAATCTTGTTCTTACCAACGCCATTATGGGACAGCTTGTAGCCAACACCAATTCCTATGACCAGCAGCAGCTTCTTGGGCCAGAGAAGAAGCAGCAGCATTCCTGGCAGCCAGTTACTGGTCAGGATCTGTATCTCTGGCGGGCAATTCAAATTCATATGGGTCTGATTGGAGTTCCTGCTGAGAGTTACTTGATGAAGGATGGAGTTTACCTTCCCAAGGATGGATTACCACCAGCTGCCTACCTTGGCAAGACTCGCTTTCAGGAGATCCGCCACTTCTTTCATGTTTCTCCATAAAATTCACCAACTGAAACTCCTGAAGGCCTACCTGGTTGGCATTCAACGGTGGATATTCTACTGGAGCAACTGCGGTTATTCTCACCGCAGTACCGAGTACCTGGCAGCAATGTCACTATTGATAAAGCCATGATTCTATTTACCGGCAGGTCAATTCACATTACAAAGATGCCAAACAAGCCAATTAGTGAAGGATATAAGTTTTTCTGTATGGCAGAGAAAGGCTATTTCTGGGAGTTCCTCCAATCATCGAATGCAGTTAGAGGGGATCCTGTTGATGTTGAATCCCGTCGGTTACAGCTTACAGACACTGGAAAGATGGGTCACCACTTGATTGGACGTTAGCACGAAAGGCATCGAAAGCTCTCCTTCAATGTATACATGAACGACCTCTTCACAACACAACATCTGCTGGCAGAGCTTCGTCAGATGGGGATAGGAGCATGTGGTACATGCAGGAAGCAGTTTTGAGGATTTTCCAAGGAGCTAAAGGTTGGGAAGAATCCTAAATTGCCATATCATTTTCAAAGTGCAGCTGTTAATGATGGGGTTGCAATCCTACTATGGATGGACAGTTGCCTGTTACCATGATGTCTACAATCCACTCTTAAGTGGTGAGGATTCACTGGTACTGAGAATGAGAAAGCATCCAGGCAACAAGTGTACCCATGCAAGTGGAGCAAATTCCACATTTCTTCCTGGAGAATGCCAGAAAGAGCTTGATATACCTGTTATTGTTCATGCCTACAACCAGCACAAGGTGGGAGTAGATGTAGCTGACCAGTATCGAACCTACTTTGATACGCACCATATATTCAGATGCAATTGGTAGCCACTTTTCTATTGTATTCTGGAGACAGCCCTTATCAACAGCCTTATAATCTATCGAGATCTGCCAGCGAAGAAAGAGCACACTGTGGATCACTTTGACTTGCATCTCTCCATTGTGCATGACCATCTGTAAGCTAGAAGTCCATCAACAATGAAAAGTTCCTCCCGCATTCCGGTATTACAGAAAATCACTCAGTCAGCTCCCGCCATACAATCTGCCTTGCCCCCACTGCCTACCAGGCAAGATAGCAAGTACACCCCCCTGCCCCTTTGCCAAAAGGTACCAGGAATGCATTTCCCACTTTGGACGGCGAAAAGAGTAGATGGTTTCCATTGCAGGTGGAGAAGAAGTCAGAGTGGTAGTGGAGAAGGTATGAAAACCAGCATAAAGTGTGAGGACTGCAATGAGACTTCAGGTTTCACACACAGAGGAAATTGTTTTTATGAATTGCACTATATGTCGAGTATTTCTATTTATTCCGGGGGCATTTGGCTGGATTGTGGTTGTGTGATGTGTATTTTAAAAGCTGATCAATCTGAGGGCCCAAACCTGGGTACCGGCAAAGGGATACAAATTTAACATTATGAGACTCTCCATTTCTGTACTTCAAACCACTCCGGCTTCCCATAGAGATTGTGTAATCTATAGAATATGTCTAATATGATTCTTCTTGGAATTAGTATATATGAAAATATTATCCAGATATGTGATAGTGAAATATTGTAATTTACCTTGCCAGTTGTATATTTGATATACCATTGGAAATCTAGCAGTTCATTTGTTGTTTCAAATTCAATTTCTATTTATTTACACAATCTATATCTTGTCCAGAGGGCCAACTGATATTAATTACACATCCTCATTTGCAGAAGGTAACAGTGTTGGCAAATACCACATTTTAAATAAACTCTTGAATTTGTTAGGATGTTCAACCTGTTTTATATTAACAGGAAGGGTTACTACTTTTCTAGAGTAATGATATTGATATCCTGCTAGTGAATAAAGAAATGTGGACACCAATTGGCTATCATTGTGAACAATTCGGGTGTCGCAAAAGTTAATAATTACTGATGAATATGTTACGGGGGTATTTTGGTCCCAATAACTAATACAACATTTATTATACTAAATACAGCCACATATCAAATCCAATGCCCTGGTCTTTCCCAAGACTTAATCTCTGATTTAATAATATGAGCTTACCACTATTTCTTGTCCATTCAGGGTCAATCTTCTGAAAACTCTTTGTAGGGCAGTAACACAGTAGTGATTTACCGATGTACTTTTGAAACCAATACCATGATTACCTGCTGACTACAAAAGTAAATGGGACATGTGGGTTAAACTCTGCTCTTTGCGATTTATTACGAGATTGCTGAACACTTTAAACACACGCAAGCCTGGGTACTGTCATGATTTTGGTCTCAACGAAGTCAAATAAGGCGTATTTGTTAAGGTGATTTAAAGAACTAATTGTAATGGTTTATAGATAGAAATCATAATAATATTTTATGCTGTTCATTGCGGGTAATGTCTGACTGTAGATGGCTTCTTGAGCTTGCTTCTTCTCATTGTTGGGGACAATATGAGCTCTTTATATATGGTTGGTCAGGTGAAGCTTCCCTTCAAAATAACACTATGACACTATGTTTCTTTAATAGCTTATCTTCAGAACAACTTCAGTGCTCCGACAAAAATACCACAAGTTCCCCTTTGGTTATCTTCTTCATGCATGAGTGGGTTAAAGATGTAACAACCCCTTATTGGACCATTCTCATGATGAAGATTTCAAATCTACATAATTACATCTTATAACTTTAACAAGATATTTTGAATCTCATTTTCCCAGTAGTTGGTATATCTCATGACCCATCGTCTTATTAGTGCTTATCACAATTTGTCTTCATTGCTCTTCACTATGAATTTCCTCTCCTGTGATTTGGCTGTTCATCATTACGTCAAAGTTTAAATTGACGACCAACCTATACTCTGCCAACGTAGATTATAACACGTCCCTAGGACATTGCAATGCATACTGTCTAAACTCAATGAGCAGGTTAGCTTCAGGCCTCTAATCTTGAGCCAATGCCATTGATTGATCAGGCACTGCATGCATAGGTCTCCACCTTCAGTAGACCGGGAAGTGCCACAAGCTGTTCCCACCGCTTGGGGCATAGGCTTGCAAATTGCTTGTACTCACGTATTGCAATTATCATCTGCTGCTGATGTATTTCTGTGGAACAGCAACTTAACTATGAGCTGTCCCGGAAGTTAAAATATAGTAGACGTGGCCAATAATCATGTGCACTGTTGATGGTTTTTAACCTTCCCAGTAAGGCTACATAACTGTGTCATCATAATTGAATCCACTAGTGCAATTACAATCGTCACCAATTTATCGACACGCAGCACAAGTATAATCCCGCTAAGGACTGCTTTGCTGACAAACATGATGTTATCATCACAGGAAGGTGTTGGGCATATGAGTCTCATGTAATCATCACATGTACCTGTAGCAATCCAGTGATGTATTACTACCACTTCTAAGAGAGAACCCGTAACACTACCTTCCTCTCTAGGACCGGTGACCCAATGGTAGCTCCATCTAAAAAAGTGAACAAAACAAATGATACCACTCAGATAGCAAAATGACATAAATCAACAATTCTAACAAAATGAATAAATTATCTTTTCTTTACGCTCTTGCATCTTTGAATTTTTTCTGATTGTGCTGCCCGATCTTTACACTTTCTAAAACTCATATCTAGCTCCATATTTGTATTCTCCAAATAATATTCTTCCAACAATTGCCGGCCACGATCATGGATGTTACCCTATGTGTTCCAGGTTGTATCCTTGTGTGAAGATTCTTTCTATTTAACTAGAAACACATGGTTTCATTTGTCATTGTTCAATGGTCTGCTAGCGATTATTTTCTCAATTGTCCAACCAACGTCATCCGCTTCTATCTCGACTACCTTCCTAGCTGAGTTCTTCCATCAGTATAATTCCAGTAAAGAAATATTATATGTCCACTGGATTCTGCAAGAGTCTGGCAACTGCACCTTGCAATCTCGATCATTATGTTCAAATGAGAAGATTTCGAATGGGCCATACATCCAATCTTCGAGATTTCGACAACACTGTTTGCCCTGTCTTTTTCTCCCATTGAGCGTAAACCATTCCCCCTGTTTAAACGTCTCAATTGACATCCTGTTTCAATTATAGTACTCGCCCATTGCTTTTCGAGCATTAACCAAAAGTTCTGACAATATGTCCTATCCGGCTATCATATAATGTCCATCGGGTTCGGATGCTGGATTTTGAAACTGAATTTATGTCCGCCAGTTGGTTCTGGGCTTGTATCTGTAATTGGTATATAATGGGGTTATATTAGTGGAGGAATGTTTCAAATTATTGTAGGCGTACTCTGCCAAAACTATCATCTCCGACCAATCGTTCTGCTCATCATTGCAATATGCTTGTAGATATGCTTCTGTAACCTGATTTATTCCTTTGGTTTGACCATCTGTCGGTTGGTGAAGCGCTTTGCTTATTGACCTGTCAAGTCCGAGATGTTTGTATAAATTGGTAATGTATTGCATAGTAAACATTCCGTCTCAATTGGATAATACATCTTCCGGAAAGTCATGATATTAGCAGACTTTATTGTGATGTACTATTGCCTCTGATTGTGAAATCTTTATTGCGAATGGTATAAAATGAGCCATTTTTGGGAACCTATTCACAATACCAAATATATTCATATACACTACTGAACTTGGTGAATCAGTGATGATGTCATTGGATTCTGCTGTCCATGGTTAGCAGGGTAACTCAATAGAATGTAATAGCCCGTGTTAAGCATGCCTCGGGGCTGTAGTCGATTGACAGTTGTCGCAGTTATTGCAGTATACTCGAATATTATCTTCCATCTTTGGCCGATACAGATTTCGTTACATGATTTCCAACACTCTGCCACTGCTGAATTGCCCCGCCACGTTGGAATCGTGTACTGGCTTCCTGACTATCTTCCCCATTTCCTGTGGCATATATATTCTCCCATACCCATACAAAATCCCATCTTTAATCATATAACTCTTATTGATGTTCTCTTCATTGCAGTCTTTTTTGCCAAGATCATGATACTGTTCGGCATGCATGGCACTTTGTTTAAGATTCTCTTTTTGTTCCGAACTCAACAGCGCTATTACCAATGCTCTTGTATTGATCTATTTCAAACTGTCATGGTATATTTCCATAGCTCCTATTTTTAATCATTGATTAGGTCCTACCAATGGTTTGTCCATGATCGCTGTTATACCTCCCTCTGGAGAGGTGTATGCTGGACACCCTGGGAATATATCTCCATTCTGAATTTAGCTTCCAGTTCGATAAAATCTCACGAAGTTGTATACCTGCAGAATTTCCGCCCACCTAGAATGTCATCTATCGAGTTTGATGTTCTTGGCGAAATCCTCAAGATTTTGGTCATCTGCAATGATAGTTGTTTTATTGTCAATGTTTAACAAATAATGTCTCCACTTTTGCAACTTTTAAATGATTGCAAACATTTTCTTGTGGAAGACATCATAATGAATTTCTGCTGGAGACAATTTCCTGGATAGAAATGAAACCTAATGTATTTTGCAATCTTTGAATTTATGCAATAGCATGGCTCCAACTGCAAAATGTGAAGCATCCATTTCAATAAGCGCAGGTTACTCTTGATTAAAGTGTGAAAGAATTAGCGCTTTTCCGATGGTGAACTAACTGCAATTTTCAAAAATGCCATTTCCTGTGCTTCTTCAAAACATAACTCCTTTCCATTTCATTTAAGCACATTGGGAATTGGTGCAACAATTTGAGCAGAATTAGGAATAATCCTCAAAAGAAATTCCATTACCCTAATATTTGTTGTGTCACTTTCCGGTCTTTTGGTCGTAGCCAATTCAATATATCTTGACGTTTACCGAGGTACATTTTTATCAATTCCCCACTAATGATAAATCCCAACATAGCTGTTTTCTTGCATTTGTAAACACCAGTGTTGATTTCAACATACATTTTATTTTCCAACAGGAGGTCAAATAGTTTTCCAACTTGTCTTCTGTGTTTTTCAATGAATCTCTTAGTGGCTTGGAGTATATCACCAATATATGCCACCACAACTAGACTGTCATTGTCATCGATATGAATATCTCATTTTATAACAAGTTTGATTCACAAAAGTGGCCTTAGTATTCGGTTAATTTCGCATTGGAAGGTTGCCTCGGCTTTTGTTAATCTCAATTGCATTATCATATACTCATATAGACCAAACGTTGTTCTATATGCAGCAAATTTTTCGTGAGCTAAAGCTATTCCAAGCAAATAGAACCCAGCTTTGAGATCAAATTTTGTAAAATAGTTGGCACCAGATATCCGACCATGGAGTTTGTCCATAATCAGTAACGGTGTTTAATCCTTGACCGTATATTGATTTCAATATCTCAAATCAACAATCAATCATAGACCCTTTCGATTTGACTTCGTACACTCAGTATTGGGCTGCCGACCAGACTGGAAGAAGGTTTTATTTTGCCCTCTTGAATAATCTTGTCAAGGTATTGAATAAGTACCATCTCTTCTCCACTGGAGATTGGGTAAATAGGACCCATTCTTAGATTTCATTATGGTGATTATAGCTCTATTCAGTCATCACCTTCCTTATGGTGAGGCAGTGTTTCCGATTCCTCAGGATCGAATAGGCTTAACCACTCATAGTAATATTGTGGAAATTTTTAAATGACATTGTGGTAATTAAGAAATACCACGTCTATAGGAATAGTATCGGATTGTAATGCTAAGATGTGATTATAGATGATATTGTATTTGGGATGATGGACTACATGTTCAAAACACTTCTGAGGACAATACGGAAAGTGTAAATGTCCCATTGTAATTTCCTGTGCCTCATGTTTTTCCAGGTAATATGCTGCAATAGGTGCGTCATAGGCTGTTGATGTTTTTATAACCTCGAACTCATAATCTTTATCATCTAAAGCACTGTGATTTCCAAAAGTAACACCAGGAGGTATTGTAAATATTGTTTAGTCATGATTTTTTGTTCTCGGACGTTTGAAGAAGTCTCTGGTAACACCCTTTTCATGACTGGGATTCGGAATGCTGTTGCTGTTTCTGGGGAAATAGAAATCAATGTACTTTGAAGATCTGGTATGCATCTGATTGGAAAACTTTGTTCTTCGACGTCTATAAAGGAATGAATAGATAGGGTTTTTTCCGATCTTTGTGTGTGATACTTAATAAGCATTTTCTTGATTTTTGGTAGTTTTGGTAGAAGACACAATTGTGAGAGTTGTTAGATTTTTACCTCACAGGAGGAGATGACTGCTTGATAGCATTGGATTTTGACATTGATTTCCTTCCGACAATATCGTAGCCGTAATGTATCAAGTAGTAGGTGGCAGTAAAAATAAGAGATGTATAATTATAGTGAGATTTTGCACAAGTTTGTATCTCCTTACTGGCCAGCAGTTTTTACCTTCCGGTCACTCTCAAAAGAGATTTCATTACTTTCTGCTGGCTCATATAACTTGATCTGATTTTCACCAATTCGCAACTGCTTTTCATGACTGCTCACTTTCTGTGCTTTTTGAGCTTATTTCCTCCGAGTTTGAATTTCTTCCTCTAATGTGGTATCCCTAATCTCCTTGCTTCCAGATTCCTCTGTATAAACATTCCTTTGATTTTCTTCTAAGTCATATTCCCCTATATTCTTCTTCTGATATTCCTTCCCGTTTGGAATGTTGGCTGTTCCCACTTTAGTTCTAACAGATCCATAACAGTCCATGGTTTCCTTACAACATTTTCGATTAGCACGCCATCCGGATCTGATGTATTCTTTTGCCTTTATCATTTGATTCGACTCATTATAAAGTACTCCTTCACTTTCTGAAGCAACGGTTTCAGCTGTCGAATTGTCCTCCCTATTTATAAACTTGATATTTTCGAAATTGTCCTTCTTAGAATTCCCCGGGGACAAATTCTACTGTACTTGAAACTTGTGTTGAGAGTTTCCTCATTTGTTGTTTTTCGTTCATACCTTCCTATCTAGGTTTTTCTTGGCATCCTCTCATTGCTCAGTAGTCCGTCTGGTTTTGGAAATGATTCCAACCATATCCTGATCTGACTTCCCGGTCAAGTCGACTGAATGCATTTGTTCCAAACTTATACTACGAAATGGTCCTGTATAAGTTTCTTATGTACACTTCCCACTAATTGAGCATTATCGTTATGCATCAGTATTTTAGTGAACAAATCCCGTATGTCACCATTATGGTGTATGTTGTCAATCCCTGCATATACTATGTTTCGAACTTTCTTGTCTTTGAATTGGAGCATGAACTCATTTTGATATGTTCGCAAAGACTGCAGACTGTTCTCTGCAAAAGCTTGAGGTTCTCACTGAACATGTCAAGCAGGTGGACATGACTAGAGTAGCCAACCAATCGAGTATATGGTTCCTTCTATATCCTCGAACCTTTCCGGTTGATTGTGAGAACAGATTTTGACAATTACTCACCTGCCATCGAAGTCTTCACCAGGTTTTCCTTCAAAAGGATACTCGTCCTTAAGTTTCATAGATTAGACATTGGGTTATTTCCTTTGTTTCTCTGGTGGTGCAGGAGAATTGGGTGGTCCTGGAGGATCTGGTGATGCTGGAGGATTTGGTGGTCCTGGAGAATTTGGTGGTCCTGGAGGATTCTCCTCGTATACTTGATGATCCTCACTTCCATTTCCTCCACTTAGAAATCTATACTGATTATCGCCATCTTTTTCTGTATCATTGACAAATTCTCATAATCTTCATCACATCGTTCTTGTATATTAGCCAACCATTCTGGATGTGTATGACTAAGTCCTGTTTGTGCTGTTCTCAGTCATGACTGTACAAATCAAGGCCCATGCTGAGTACTATCTGATACTTTGTATCTTTCCATATACACTGTTAGCCCGGTGCTAACCTCTTGAATTGTTAACAAAGTTTCTTCCATTGCCTTAGTGTGTTGAGTGATATTCTGTTTTGGTGGTAAAGCTCGTATATATTTATCTAGAGTCTCAATTTTAAGCGCCAAGGATTGTTGACTATTTTTCCAGGCTTCCAATATTTCTATTCAGTCTATTATTGCCTTCTGATGATTCAGAAAGGTAGATACATTCAAAGTTTGCTTCTTAACTATTTCTGCCAATTGCTTATAAATTCTTTGGAGTATTTCTCCAGTCGCCTGGACTATAATGTCATCCAGTCCATGGAGAATTGTTATTCCGACTTTCATTTCATCGATTATTGCTTGTTGGGTTATTACTTGGCCTCCATCCCCAGAGACACCTCCTTTGATCCTGGCTTTCTTCGTACAAATTCGCCCTGGCAAGATTCCGAGATCTTGTCTCACTGCGATGAATGTTTCCTTGATCTCTTCCTTCTCCTCATTTCATGCTTGCATTGTATGGACCATGTATTGGGCTATTTCCTGCTACTTGGATTCCACGGGTCCTGCATCTGGCATTAGGACCTCTCCTATTCCTAGCTTGGCGTCCTAGGGTTCTCCAGCTTCCATGATAAGCTTGAGTTGCTCCTTGGCTGCATCCAGCCTCAACTGGTACGACCTGCACCATGCTGGAACCTCCTGTACCGCTGGTGACTTCTCAGAGCTCCTCTTCTCTACCTTCACTGACTTCAAGGCTGAGACTGCACTAGAAGTATCAAGCATGCACTGTAGGGCTGCCGTCGCGTACTGCGATTGATAGGTAGATGGTGAACATTGTAAACACGTCTGTTTCGTCCCTTATCGGGTCGTATTGTTCATGACAAATCAAACACCTGCAATCTGTAGTCGGGCAATGTTCCTTACACATTCTACTCATTCAGTTCATCCTATGTCCCTGGAAATATCCAGTATCGACTGAGGTATAACAGCAGGTGTTGCTTCACAAAATTGACACAATTCCGCATTAGTCCTTTGTATAGTATGTCTGATACTACACACCTGACACTAGAAGAATGGTCTGATACAATCATTGGTGTAATATAGTTCTCCGTTGGCAATACTGCAATATATTCACTGACAATCCTGACAATCATTGAGTAAGCGAAGTCTTTAAAGTATTATACTGTTACAGCGGTATTTAAGTCCCAATAACTGATACAACATTTATTAGACTAAATACAGCTGCCTATCAAATCCAATGTCCTTGTCTTTCCCAAGTCTCAACCTCTTATTGAATAATAAGTGCTTACCACTCTTCCTCCTCTATCCAAGGTGGATCTTCTGAATACTCTCCATAGGGTAATGACCCGGTAGCAATTTACCACTGCATGTTGAATCTGATACCTTGTGTGACTGCTGAGTACCAAAGTACTTGGGTGATGTGGGTGAAACCTTATTGGTTGGAATACTGCACAAGATCACTGAAGCCTTTGATGACCTTCAGGTGTGCATATGTATAGGATGTTCGTATCAATAAACTGCTAAAAGGCGTATTCATGAACGTGATGCAGGGAAGTAATTGTAAAGGTTTGCTGATAAAAATCTTAATAATATTTCAAGGTGTTTTTTGCTGGTAATGTCTGACTTTGGATCGCTACTGGAGCTTGATTCTTCTCATTGTCAGAGACAATATGGGCTCTCTATTTATGCTGCTTCAGGTCTAGCTTGCCTTTAGAATCACGCTATAACACCATGTGTGCGTGATAGCTGATCTTCAGAACAACTTCAGTACTCCAACAAGAATATCACAAATTCCCCTTGGTCATCACGGTCATCAATGAGTGGGTTTAAGACATTACGTCCTCTTATTGGGTCATCCTCATGATTATGATATCAAGTGCTCAAAATCACCGCTCATGACTTTCCCTTGATACCTCGCGTCCCATTTGTTTAGTAGTTGGTTCATCTGACTCCGTGTACTCATATCAGTGCATATCGCAATGTATTTTAATAGCTGTTCACTGTTAATCACTTCCCCATTAATTTCACAACTCACTATTATGTCAGAGATTTGATCGGCAATCAACTGATATTCTGCCAAGGTTGATTATACCGCATCGCTATGACGTTGCAATGCAAACTCTCTCAACTCAATGTGCAGGTTTGCCTCAGGCATCTTATCTTCAGCCAATGCCATTAATCCCTCGGAGACTGCATGCATAGGTCTCCACCTTCTGTAGACCGGGAAGTGACACAAGTTGTTCCCACCTCTCAGTGCTTAAGCTTGCAGATCCCTTGTACTTGCAGATTGCAATTAATGTCTGCTGCTCATGTGATTCTGAGTAACTGGAATAGAACTATCAGTTGTTCCGTTAGATACAACATAGTAGGTGTAGCTAATCATTTTGCGTACAGCTGAAGGTTATTCAGTTTCCAGCAAGGCAACGTAATTGCGTCATCATATGTGAATCCGGTTGTGCGACATCAATCGTCACTACTAAATCAACCTGCGGAATATGTGTGATCCCATTAAGGATCACTTGGCGATCAAATATAATGTCATTGTCACAGGAAGGTGTTTTGTATATGAGTCTTGGGTGATTGTCACATGTACCTGTAGCAATCCATACATCGATCATTACCGCTATAATACATCCTCCAGCTCAACAATATCCAGTTGTGTTTCCAACCAAGTACAACAACTGCATGGTTGGTCTGCTTGTGTTAATGCAATCATCTGGGATGTCAAACAGAGTAATCAGAGGCACATTGTACATGTTGGAGCAATTGTTGGACTGGCAAATGTAATGTTGTACAATACTACATCACATTGACTCAATGGCTCATGGCTTCCAATCAAGCATGGGATTTTGTTAAGTTGCAGACTGTATCTTAGTGGCTATGCCTGGATTAAGGTAGATAGCAGTAATATAGCTTAACAAATTGTACTATTTGATATATATAATATATTAATCACTCCTGGAGAGTATGGCTCCAGGTTTACAGTGTAGTGGAACATTGATGTGGCTGCAGGCAATTCTCCCAATAGGTTTGACATTTGCGCAACCTACTAGTTCTATTCTGTCGCAATTTGAAGAAAACAAAGTACTCTTCAGAGTATCTTTGGATTCTGTTCCACAACTTTTGGAGGATTGAGAAACACAGGTAAAGTAGTATCAAAGTACTTGAATGTATAACCCTTTACACTTGAATGAACTGGGAGCATTTTGGAGTATCTGGAAGGCATACATGGCTGTTTGGTATTGCTGAGAAGTTCAGATGTAATTTCCAAACCAGTTTACTCATTGCTGATATATGCTTGTATGTCCCAAAAGTTTGAATAGTATTTCCATCAATATGAGACGGGTTTTTGCTACTTCAGAATGCTTTTGAGTCGGTTATCAATATACTCAAGACATTGAAACTGAATATCTGAAAATGCTGATTAGTCTAAAAGCCTACAATAATACATTAGTAATGTTTCAATGATCATCAAATTTGAATGATTGAAGGTTAATTTTGCCATTTCATGTATTTACTAACACTGTCTGCCAGTGGCTGTAAGGTATTGTTACTATACAGTCTATCAATTGGCTCAGATTTTTCAATTTCTCAATATGCAACCAATTCTAGTCAGTTGCCAACTCAGAATGTGTAACTACTTACTTATATAGTCCAGTCAGACTATTTCTTGCAGAATATATATAATTTTAATAAATTGATACAATTAATATAAGATATAATATCCATATTAGTCAGTTATCTATGTTATTGCTACTGATTCAAACAGCACCACATCAAATTCTCAATAACCTGCTGCACAACATGATTTACATTACAATTTGCCTGGGTTCTATTTAAAATCGAGGATAGAATATTACCATTTTGCTCAGTGAGATAAATGTGCTTAATTTTCCAGTATTTGAATCTACTTTTTTACCGCCTATTATATAAAGTTTAAGTACTGTTAACAATATATATTATATAGTGTAGAGGCAACTGACACCAATAATCGGCACAGTGTATCATATGCCTTACAATTGGATTGATTGGTACCAAATAAAACTCTATACTAACTGATTATTAATTGCAATGTACATTTTATGTTACTGTTCCAAATACTTCATAATAGGATTTCTGCGGAAATTGTCAAAAGGCAGATATATACAATAGCTGGTAGAAGCAATGATAATTTGTAGAAATAAACTGTATGTAAAAATTAACTACAAATCTGATTGATCATGTGATTTATTATATCAGATTGATTATACTTTAGTAGATACTTTCTGTACAGTTATTTTGTAACCACAGAGAGAGTAATTGAATAGTTGTTGGATAATATATATTACTAAGTTGCGTTTGTCCACAGTAACTGCACATTATCTATCAAAATATAAACTCTATTGATAATACAGTTTACAGGATACACAAGGGTAGAGCATACATGTTAGGTAGTTATTTATGAATACACTGTCAGGATAAGTGGGACACTGTACAAGCTGAGAGATATTTGATTTAGAGATACAGTTCACATTCCATAGATCGACATAATGATCTTGTCTAATTATTGAATATCCATAACCAACTAGCTAACAATATCTCAGAGAAAAACCTTCAAAATTATCAATTTAAGTTAAAAGATAGCATCCAAGTATAAATATTGTTTACTTATACTGTTGAAAGGGTAATTCCTTTCCACAGTATTAGACTTAACTATTGATACTATTCAAGTTATTCATTACAGACATATATAACTTTGCTACTTTGTATTTATTTTGTTAATATGGACTTGCTAATTACAACAATTCTTATAAAACTAAAATATATATATTGAATAAAAAGGATATGATTTACAGAAATGAAATGGTCTACAATACAGAGAGATTGGTTAGATGTAGTGCAGACTTGGAAATATATATTTGACAAAGACAACAAACTCCATGTCTCTGTAATTTCATTGATATATTGGTAAAGTATAACTGTCTAGCAGGTATTTGTTAGAAATATAGTTAACAGAAGTTACTCTACATTAAATTATACTTGTAAATCCACTACTCATTTGGTCATATCATATACAGTTTTGAATTACATAGCAAGTAATATTGGAATTTAGTCTTTATTACTATCAGGATATTTCATTGGATATTTCCCTATGAATATTGAGACTTCTTGAGGAAGTTTTACTCACCAAGCCAGTGGCATTTATCATTGGATACTGTCCCAATAATGTATATAAATCACTGCAAAATTTGCAGTTTAGCATTTGAAACTTAGCATTATAAATGAAGTAACTGCTCTGATATTTATTAACTATACTGAAATGGAACATTATACTGCAACTAGACTACCTGAAAGCTATTCAAACTTGCTATCTGCTGTACATATTCGATTGTAGCAAATATTTCATATAGAGTAACAGTCTAATACAAGCTATCAATTTTATTGATATCAAACAAATATTAATTCATGTTGGAGTATTATATAAGATGTATATTTGCATTACTTAGGGTCTTCCTATGAAGCTCCAATGAATAGTCATTTTTTGATTTATAAACCAATTCCTAGATAACTAAATTAGTAATATTCCAGTAATGACTTGCGACTCTGGAATTATATATATACTCGCAGTGTAACACAGAGATTCTACTGTGACTCTGGTGGTGGAATTGGTATTGAGATTTGATGAAATCGGTAACAGTGTAAAGGTGGGTCGGTCACTCGGTACAATATGTTACTACTTCAACTAGCATTTGCAACCTTAAATTCATTCACCTTCTTAAGCTGTTATTTTACTGCTATATTTAGTTAATTGTTAACAGCGCACCAACTTATCATAGAACATCAGATACTCACCTCAGCATTGAGCTCAATAGTCGTTTCTCCTAGCATGCTGTCCACAGAAAGGTTCTTATTATCCATTGTCTGTGTAGCTGTCAACTCTGCTAACTATGCTCCAGCTCTCTGCCACCAGTCCGCGCATGTTTGTTTGACATGGACGGATTGCTGCTGAACACTGAGGACCTCTACACTAAAGTTACCAATACTCTCCTTCAAGATCTCGGACGTCCTCCTCTCACCTGGCACATCAAGTCCCAGCTCCAAGGACGTCCTGTATCCGCCGTTCGTTATCACTTCTGGCGAGATACCCGAGCCTAGCTTACACTCCTGGTTCTCCAGGCTTCAAAAGTCTTCCGTGACTGGGCTCAAATACCTATACCACTTGACGAATACCTTGCCCGCCAAAAGGCATTGCAAGAAAAGGTTTTTCCCTCTGCTGGAGTCCTCCCCGGTGTTTTGGAGCTCATAAGCACCCTTCTGGCCTCCTCCTCTTCTATCACCCATCCCGAAGACCCGATTCGCATCGCGCTCGCCTCCTCCTCGGCATCGTACAATTACCATCTCAAGACTTCCCACCTTCAACACTTATTCAAGCTTTTCCCCGGAGACCGACAGGTTCTGGGCGATGACCCGCGGATAAGAAGAGGCAAACCAGCTCCTGATATTTTTCTGGTCGCGCTAGAGACCATTAATGTTAGTCTCCGTGCGGAGGAGAAGAAAGAGATCACTCCTCAGGAATGCCTCGTATTTGAGGATGCAGTTCCAGGGGTGGAAGCGGCAAGGCGTGCCGGAATGAGGGTTGTTTGGGTACCCCACTCTGGACTTTTGGATGAATACAGGGGAAGAGAGGAATTGGTACTTGCTGGTGCCATGGGTGAGGCAGAAAAGGATCTTGATGGCGGTCTCCTTCCCGAATCAGATATGGGAACAATTGGATATGTCGGCGATGGAAAGGGAGAGCTGCGGACTTCTCTAGTAGGATTCGATTACCAGCGCTACGGCATTGTAGTGTCCACTATGTAGTGATTTTGGGAGTCGGTACTAATACCCTGTGAATGATTTACTTCATCCGCTGGAGCGGACTTAGTTAGCTACATTTATTTGGCTGCGATAGTTTGTCGTAATATTATCGTTCATAGACTGCAATTGTTTAGATTGTTTGGCTTATTTGTTACTATCTTATACTCCTGCTCTGGGGCAACCTAGTGAGATATCTTGATATTAATGACATAAAGTTTTATACTTAACGCAAAAACTAGAAGAGTAAAGACGAGTAAGAGATTCCAATGAAATTGGTATAATGAATTATGTGCAATAACTTGGAGATTGAATTTTGATATGAAATTTTCCACATCTATTACTATATGAGTAGGCAGTAATGTGAAATTGATGTGGAATGGGTCATATCTTGTACAACCCCTAAGTACGATGAATTTTGTTTGAAGTCATATAAAGTTGGAATTTATTGATAGTCAAGTGAGAAAGAATAGAAGTACAACAGAAGTATATAACAAAGTAAAGAATATTATATGCAATTAAAATACATCATACATAACAAAAAAAGGAAGTACAAAAGTCAAATTAAATAACCTGTCTCTTCTTGTACTCTATCTCTTAGAGCAGATACCACAAATTCCTATTAAAGTCATGTCATTTCCATCAACTAAGTATTGTGTATATATACCACTTTGATATCAATGCAGTTCACATTTTCATTGAAGGTTAAGAAAAATTGGATTAAATAAAGCTTTTATAATTATCTCTGAGATACTCTTGAAGATTTTACTTCAGGATAGTAATATCTATTCATTGCACTACTCAATTCTCATATTATAATACTCCATTCATTTTAATGAAGATTTTAACAATAAGTCTACAATGTGCTCATAGCTGTTAGTTTATTATAATAATATCTATTTTTTCCAGTGAACTATAATTTATTTTCTAACCAACAGTAAAATTGAAATTTGCTTCGTTTCACCATTTAATGTGCATGGCTAATAATCCATTTATAATATGTATAACTTCAATATAATTAACAATCACAGTATACGTCCAGAAAACCTTCGGTGCAACTGTAATCGACATATGTTATCCCTATCACCGCTGTGTTACAGTTGCTTCCTATAGATCATGACTGCCTAACTTGTACTTTGGCCATTGGAGAGGAGTTATGAGAATGTTATGCGAGAGTTACTATATGTAATATCCAATTACAGAATCAAGTATATTTCTCATACTGCATGCATTCCATCAACCCCCTTTTTCAATCGTCATCTCCACCACCATCACCATCACCACCATCACCATCACCACCATCACCATCACCACCATCACCATCACCACCATCACCATCACCACTATCACTATCACCACCATAACAATCACCAGCATTGGGTATTTTACTCTTCAATTATTCTTCCATGAACGTTATGTAACACCCCCCTACTAGCAAATCCCGATCCACCACTACCAGCTGGCTTCCAGCGAAGCCACAATCACCCCTACAAGCACAGCCCAATCCACCGCTCCCACGTTGCTCCGAGAGAAGCCAGATCCACTGCTATCAGCGAAGTAAGTTTTACCGCTACCAGCAAAGCCGGATCCACCGCTACCAGCTTGCTCTCAGCGAAGCCAGACTGTCAGAGAGGTCAGTGTGAGAATTCCAACGCTGCCAGCTTGCTCCCAGCGAAGCCAAATCCACTGCTACCAGCGAAGCCAGATCCACCACTAACAGCTTCCTCCCAACGAAGCCAGATTGTCAGAGAGGTGACAGTGAGCACTCCACTGCTACCAGCTTGCTCCCAGCGAAGCCAGATCTACTGCTACCAGCGAAGTCAGATCCACCGCTAACAGCTTGCTGCCTGCTTGATCCCAGCAAAGCCAGATTGTGAGAGAGGTGAGAGTGAGCATTCCACCTCTACCAGTTTGCTCTCAGCGATGCCAGATTGTCAGAGGTGAGAGTGAGAATTCCACTGCTACCAGCTTGCTCCCAGCAAATCCAGATCCACTGCTACTAGCAAAGCCAGATCCACCAGTAACAGCTTGCTCCCAGCGAAGCCAGATTGTCAGAGAGATGATAGTGATCATTCCACTGCTACCAGCTTCCTCCCAGCGAAGCCAGATCCACTGCTACCAGTGAAGCTAGTTTCACCCCTACCTGCAAAGCGGGATCTACTGCTACCAGCTTGCTCCCAGCGAAGCCAGATCCACTGCTACCAGCGAATCTACTTTCACCCATACCAGCGAAGCCAGATCCACCGCTACCAGCTTGCTCCTGGTGAAGCCAGATTGTCAGAGAGGTGAGAGTTAGCATGTCTGAGCAGTGAGACAAAGCATATCAGAGGTTCGCAAGTGATTATGTCAGAGTTGTGGGAGCGTGCAGATTAGTTGCGAAAGTGAGCATGTTAGAGTTGGAGTGAAAGTAAGTATGTCAGAGTTATCAGAGTGAGCACGTCACAGTTGTGAGAGTGAGCTTGTTGGAGTCATGAGAGTCAGAGTGTATGCTTGTCAGAGGAGTAAATAAATCAGTAACTCTTGAATATACAGTATAATCCATAAATTGCAGTATATAATACATGTGCTACAATTGCTTTACAGTAATGATTCAGTTATGCTACAGGTAAATTACAGGTGTATTATCGTGGGTTAATGAAACCGCTCGGGGTGGTTTGTATTATTTGGTCTTATCGGTGTTACGGGAGGTTACAGTAGGCCATATAGCCTATGGTTGATTACGCGTAACAGAATATGTTTTTCCTGATATAGATATCTTTTACTTATGACAATACTCAAACTGAGTTAAAAATAGTTGAATAATGTATATTTAAAATAAATAAAGTACTAGAACATGAGATTTTGATTGCTATTCAATTGGTATAAAGTTTCCAATGATAAATTGATTGATTGTAGTACACCCTTTCAAATATTGATTGCCAATTTTGCTGCAGTAGATAAAGTGTTCAGTTAGATAGTTGCAGTATGGCAGATAGTTATAATTGATAGTTGCTGTTAATTGCATATAAATCTGAAATCATGCAACAGAGTCCGATTATATTAACAGCAATATCGAATTCTAACACCTCAGTCTTATAATAATAAAGAGGTACTGGATGTATCTTCTGAGAAAGAATATATTGCTACGGAAGAATCATGCTGCATAACTTTTATTTTTCTTTGCTGTGATAATGTTATGGAAATCTTCAAAACTTAATATGTGACTTCTTATAACCTGTAGCTTAACAAATATGTATTGTTCAGAAGAATAACAAGATAGTATCAGAATACTTACATCCAAACATATCAAATCCTATTTTAACATTTGCTCCACTGTGCAAATGATTCCAAATATTCTCAGTACCATTGAAATTCCTTTTTATCAATCAGTCTGCATATTGCTCCTTAAATTGAACAGTATAATTGCATTGCGAAGAACTGTCATTGCAGCAATAATGATTAGAGAATTGAGTGTGGTCTGTTGTATTCAGTTCCTTTGCTGAGCTGATTGTTACAATTATCTATAATCTTATATTGTTTTGAATCTTTTGTATTTTCATTGAGTTCAAATTGCATAATTATAATTGAAAGCATCACCACTCAATCTGGAAGAGTCAAATCCACTCCGTATATTCCATCAGTACTGTGGTGGGAAAATACATTTCTTACCACCACCACCCAGCGTGGCTGAGGACTGAGCTACAGAGGGTGTACAGAGATACAGGGATGACGGAAATGGACTGGGTAATGGGGGTAGAGAGAGTCACAGGGATAACAGAGGGACTGAGCAATGGAGAGTATATATTCACAAGACCCCAGGGTATATATCATATCATCTCATATCGTTTTATTATACAACAACTTACACACACTATCTTTCTCATCTTTTGATCCCACTTACTTATTCCGAGATTTTGTGGATCCTCAGAGTCAGATAGTATCAAATCATCTCACCCTCTCTCTACTCTTCTCCAACCAGAACTGCTCTTGCGGACAAATTCATTTTGGAATGCCCTGAGAGATGCGGTGGAGTGTTAATCACGGGCTCTGTGTTGTCTAGCTCCACTGTTTCACCACCATACAGTTTTCAAATGTTTCTAGTGAATACACTACATATTTACATGAACAATATTGTAGTAGTATAGTTGCATATAATGGAGGTTCCATGCATTGAGATTAAAAGTGTTACAAAAGGACCATTAATAATCATAATGCATAGAGGAGAAAGACGAATAATGGGCTGTATAGTAGATTAGATTTGATGAGCTGACATATATCATTCGCATACTGACAACTGACTTGAATTATCCGTAAATATCATTCAAGAATATATTGACATCTGCATCAACTGCATAACAGGCAATATTCTGGGAATCTAGCATTCGGGTCATACAACCCATGGTGGACTGTATGAAGCAATATTTAATGAGTGAGCTGAGTGTTTATGATAATCAAACTATGTTATGGATATATCAGAGTTTGTCTTCAAGTATTGTCAAAATTTCAAACTGTTCTGTCCCATAATAGGACAGTATAGTACTACAGAAGATTAAATAGTCTCATAATACTGTTTCTTATTGATTACACCATCTGTATATTATGTTGATTAAAGTGAAATACTGTGACTGAAATGCCTGCTGAACTCAATCGAAAATGCTTAGTATTCGATAATCTATAAAGTTACCGTCCACTTTTACATTGCAAGTGAAACTAAGGAATGGTCTGTCGTTTCTTGCAATATCATTCTGCAGTTCCCCTTTGGCTTTACATATTACTAAGTCAGATCAACACAAGACAGAAATTTGACGGTACATTGATTTCTTAATGTTACTGCTGAAGATTCTTTCGAAGCATTTTCATCCATCATACAATTATTCATAGTGCCAATATTGAAATCGCTACATTGTCAGACAATTTATGTAGCTTCTGTCAGTAATATTCATTTGAAGAGTTTATAATAATATGTATGTTGGTAAGATGTATAAATGTTTATTGTAGATTATACACAAAGTGAAAAAGATTTGTGGGATAATTGTCTCAGCAAACATATCAGAAATTGCAAGATAATTCAACTGATGAATCTTGAAAATATTGCAATTGCAGTATTTGCCCATTATTAACCTAAGTTGCAGTATAGGGTAGATTGAATATTTTCCAAATTAATAATGTAATCTATTAATTGAAATCATATTTCACGCTAAGTGAGTTATATGCTTGTACTGCAGATTCTCAGTTAGCTAATGTTAAAGAACATGAGCAATCTCAGTAGTAGACTTAGGTATACAGAAATGATGAAAAACATCTTCTGCTTACCTTTCTCAATACCTGAATCCTCCTCATAAAGAATTGATGTATACATATAACTCCAACAGAAAGTCATAAGATGCATATCTAGTAGGTTTGGGATTCAAAGTATATTAGCATATAATGAACAAAACTTTCTACCAGTGAAAGCAGCATGTATCTTTGAAAGATTCAAAACAACAATTAAATAAAGCATTTTTTACTTCCTATTAGTGAATTACATAGAAAATGTCAAGCATTTGATAAACCTTGAGATAACTGGAGAGTAGAATATCTATTCGACAGCTTATCGAACTTCTTGAATCACAGAAGACATTTAATACATGACACAGTATATTTTATCACGTACTTTCAAATTCTGAGGAAAATTAAATAGCAATAACAGATACAAATACAATTAGAAAAGAAATACGATTAAAATTCCAGATACAAGCTTTCATAGGCACAATGACCCTATTGGCAACATTGTCTGATGATCTCTCCTGAGAATGACAATACAACATACTGGTGATCATGTACTCCAAGCACAATTGGGAGTTATACGAAGAAAGTGCTAATAGATTTCCAATAGCAACATACAATGTTGACGCTTTGCCAACTGAATATTTTGGTAGTATAAGTGTATGGTGCATTTACACAAAGCAACACTATTGGACAGTCACAACTGAACAACTCAGTTATACTGCACTGTACTATTCAACTTTCCTGATAGTGGGAAATACTTTCAAATGGATTGATTAATAGAAAATGAACTCTTCGATAATCGCAGAGGATTTTGAAATGCTTCGCAATACACTGGCTGTAGTGTTATGCTATTGTTGTTACAGTTATATTTCCAGGATTATACAGGATCACTCAATGTTACATATATGGATATTCGATCCGCAATCAGGAATTGTCACTCGGATTTCCATATTGAATCTACCTTCCAGATTTATTCACCAATTACTCATTTTTACATTACCTGACCTTTGTATGAACAGATTCACAACAATAATCAAACCAAAGCACCAATAAAATGTATATTATTATTGCAACAGTGCTGATTGCAGATTTCGTATTTTCAATGGTTACTGTATAATGGCAGGAAACCTTATTTCCTGTTGCTGACCAAATGACTATTCACTCACGTGCCAATGGTTCATTCCTGATGAGATGATGTGTCATCAACATCAGACCACCATGGGATCTTGGGATAGACAGAGTCATATGCAGGATAAGGTAGTAACCATTAATTAATATATTGGAGCCCTGTCAACAGAATGGACTGATACAAATAAATTCTTATTGGGTACAAAATTTCATGATCTGGGGGAAATAGTGTTACCAACGGGTCTGGGTATCCTGCGAGCGGTCCGGGTTTGGACCACAAAAACGGGTCAGTTTGATTCCAGACCTGTCCAGAAACCCAACCTGCAGTCTCTTGGCAGGGAAAACCCGCACCCATACCCGTCAACCCACAGGTTGTGCTGGGTTTGGCTCGATTCATTTGTTCTAATCTCCGGTTTTGCGTTCTGGGGTTGACTTTTTATAGTCACATTCAGATATGCTACTGTTAAGCGCAAAATATTGACATTGGTGCGTAGCTGACTGTTTTGGATGTATTGGCTGCCATGGTGATGAAAATGTACAATGACATGCACCCTACCACAGCCTCAAAATGAGCGTCAACGGATGGTCAACAATTGGTGGTTGTGTATCCTGAGTAATCTCCAGGGCGAGAGGTTGCAGGCAGTCAGAAAGATAGTATTTGCATTCTTTTTAGACAATAGAGAAAGCTAGACGCTCTCTACCCCATCTTGCAAATAAGCATCAATGGAGCATCAATGATTTTTGCTCTTGCTTCTTTGGTAATAACAGTGGCACTTGATCACATGCATCCATCAACAAGAATATGGCAGTCTTTATAGGCAAATATGTATGGCATTGTTCCCCCGCATCCTCCTGGACAGTAACAATTTATTTGATTTACGGAGCTACCACCAAGTGTTCTTGAGCGTTTTGACCTACAAAACCGGTCAAAATGACGTATATAGACAATCATGACCACATCGCGCTGTGATTAATCATCCTGCATAGCCAACAATCGTTGATGCTCCGTTGACGCTCATTTTCAAGATGGGGCAGGGAGCATGTCACTTTCTCTTTTTGCAAAAAAGGCAGGCAATACTTTGTTTGTGACTGTCTGCAACCAGTTGCCGTCTAGATTAGCCAAGATACACGACCAATAATCGTTGACGCTCCGGTGACGCTCATTTTCCGGATGGTGCAGGGAGGGTACCGTAATCTGTTTTCCCTATAATGATGGCCAGAAATTTCTTTATGAATTTTTGCAATCTTTTGGCAGTCTGATTATCCAGGACGCAAGACTGAAAATCATTGACGCTCCGTTGACGCTCATTTTAAAGTGTTGTATTGTTAATTTCTGCTACCATTGATAATAGTAGAAATGATTATCTGAATACAGTCAGTGCCTTTCTGTCAAATTGAGAATCAGTCTGTTGGCAAAGCTGAGCCCAGAAATATTCGTGCACAGGCCACTCTCATTCTAACATCATTGATACATCTGTTGCAATATTGCATTTCGCGAGCTATAGATTTCCTTATGAATAAATATCCTCATGCGACTGCTCACTGTTCTCCCGTAATATATCTCTAAGTGAAATTCCCAGGCAAGCATCATATAGAACCAGGTAAAAACCTATTGACCCAATCTGTCCTACTTTTTCTTGTTTCCCTTATTCCTCCTTGTTTCCGTTGCACTGACAGTTACCAACTGTTTTTCAGCCTGTTTCATTAACTTCCATGTTGGCCAAATCAATCCTGCAACATTCGGTGGGGCGCTCACTACACGGTCCCCTGGGCATTTCGAAACCTTGATGCCACAGGATAGCTCTATGTCGGATTCATTGTCTGCCTCACAATCGTATTTGCTTTGGTTTGGATTATCCAAATAACAATTCCAGTGTAGCCAATTGTCGGTGTGCGAAATACGTTCGGGTGCACTATCCTCATCACTTTCGAATGGATGCCGGTCGATTCTTCTGATATGGTGGACATTGAATACTTGAGTTCGTCCTCAAGGGAGGTTCATTGCAGACAAAGCTGGTGGCACAGGTGATCTTTCTGACAATTTAAATCTAGCCGCACCATCATGTTGATAGTTTGACCAGGATGTATTGATGATCTCTTCGGTATCTGAAATGTATCCTACAGCTGTCATTTGCTTGTTTTGAGATCAAGATTCCTGCTGGGTCGCACGTAGGTTTTGGCTGCGCTGCCACATTTCCAAAATGTTGTGGACCTTGGCCATTCTGTGCAATTTTCTTTCCTCCATCTCTTTCTTCAATTCCAAGGTGTTTTCAGTTTCTGCAGTATCCAATGCTGCACAATTGCGTGCCAATATTCAGTTATTGGCTCAAGCAAACTGCCTAACAACAACTTTTTCCCTAAGCATCTCGCCAGAGGTTTTCGACTGTCTCCAGCCAATAATGTCTCACTGAAGGTGAAAACCTGCCTTTACTCCGACACCATGTGGTATAATAGAGAATATGATGCGAGCCACATTGGAGAGATCAGTGTACTTTGAGTGTGTTTCTTCTGCCTGGCGCCACCAGTGGGTGACATTCGGTAACCAAAATGTACCGCTAATTTCCATGTGGTTGGAGTGGTAATCATTAACATTTGGATTAAGTTGCCCTCAGTTCTTTGGTGATTTAGGCGGAGAATTCAAATAAAGCCTTGCGTCAGTCAATCAGTGTGCTGTACCATCGCTTCGTCTGGGTGTCATTGCTGCTACGCATTTAGGCATCACGTATCCGTCAGTATTGCTGGACAACTCATATGGATCAAAAGATGATTGACCAAATCCAGAAGCCTTTGGAGAGGGGAAGAAGATGCTGTGCTGAATATTGTCGGGTTTAATGACAGACATTCATCAATGTTTGGTGCAGTATTCGTTGTCCACACATTTCAGAAAGGCCTCCTGGGAGTGGGTAGTATAAGACGTCTCATCCTCAGGATTCGTATCCATCGCCGTGTTCCATCTCCTAAGTGATCGCAACTTCCGGAAAGGATGATCGATATGCGCTGAAATGAGAAGAAGACCGGTCGTTGGAGTGACTTTGGCATGATGTTTGGACAGAATCTGGCGGGCAACCTTCACGGCAAAGTATATTGTTAGGGGTTCTCCCTTAATGGTGGTAATGATACATGTTGACTAAAGCAAGTACACGTGACTACCATTCGGAAGTGGATACCATTAGTCACGAAGCAAAACACCTTCTTGCGTATTAGCTCA